>Ga0326728_10005478_pt1 | contig 35514 bp, 28 predicted proteins | sample MB3enrmetagenome_FD_207602 | JGI IMG/M metagenome (GOLD analysis project Ga0326728, IMG submission 207602) | Lab enriched peat soil microbial communities from McLean, Ithaca, NY, United States - MB31MN | ecosystem: Environmental > Terrestrial > Soil > Wetlands > Peat | place: USA: New York...
AGCGTACCCTGATTCATTTCGAGCAGGTTCTCGGAGACCTGTTCGAGACGGCGGGCGATCCCGTACCCGTGCATAGGTCCCATGCCCTCCAAAACCTTGAGCACCATCAGGTCCAGAGTGCCCTGCAGAATCTCGCCCTTGGTTCGATCCATCGCGCGGTTCTCCTTTAGGACGTCAACAGGTCGTAGTATACGGCCGCCTCTGTAGAATGTCAACAGGAGAGAAAAGAAGCCCAAGCGGTTCAGGGTCAAACCACGGCAGGATCATCGAGCTTGGTTGGCGCTAGATTGAGGCGGCCGCCAGCGGAGGCCTGGGAAGCGGCTGTAGTCCCGGTCGGTCGTGATCCAATCGCTGCCCGATTCGATAGCCAAGGCCGCCAGATAAGCGTCGGGAACGAGATTGCCTTTCGCCTCTGCTGCCCGGCAAAGCCGTGTGAAGATATCCCAATGCCGCGCGCCGGGTGTGATGAGCACGCAATTGGCCGGGCTTCGCACCTCATCGGCGAAGCGAAGGGCGTCTTCCAATCTGCTCGGCGACTTGAAGATCCTCGGATGGGTCACGACGCGGAGGAACCCGGAGAGAACAAAATCCGACATCCCATAGGCCTGCTGGGAGTTTATGCAGTCCTCAAGCCAGCGACGACAGGCCCGATGGTTCAGGGAATCGCGGCGGTGTGCGTAGACCAGCACATTCACGTCAATCAACACCATCGCGTGGCTCCATCAAATCGAACAAGGAAGCGGTATCATCCAAATCAACCTGCGGTTTCACGCCGCCACGACCGGCGGTGGTAAGCCGAACCCTCGATCGGCGCGCCGCAGGGTGACGCCTGCTTATCGTTTCGCGCAATGCGTCCTCGAGAAGCGCTGTGAGCGTAATACCCCGGTCGGCTGCAAGCTTCTTAGCCTGAACGAGCAGTTGTTCGTCAAACCGAATCGTAGTTCTCATACATCAAAGCATATCATTCTGACATATATATGTCCAGTCTGCAGCTCACAGGGTGGTGACTCGGTTTCCCGTGGCACGGGCATCCTGCCCGTGCAAAAGTGAGTCCCTACTTCTCACGGCGTCAAGCGGTAGAGCATGCGCGGAAACGGAATGGTTTCGCGGACGTGGTCGAGGCCGCAGAGCCAGGCGACGACGCGTTCGATGCCCATGCCGAAACCGGAATGCGGCACGCTGCCGTAGCGCCGCAAGTCGAGGTACCATTCGAACGCCTGGCGAGGCAATTTTTCTTCCTCGATTCGCTTGAGGAGCAGGTCGTAGTCCGCCAAGCGCTCTCCCCCGCCGATGATCTCGCCGTAACCCTCCGGAGCGAGCACATCCACGCAGAGCGCCACCTCCGGGCGTTGCGGGTCAGGCGCCATATAGAAAGCTTTCACCTGGCTGGGGTAGCGGTGGACGAGCGCGGGCCGATCGAAGCTTTCGGAGATGATGGTTTCATCGCCGCCGCCGAAATCTCCGCCCCACTGGATTTCGCTGCCTTTTGCCTGGAGCAGCTTCACGGCTTCGTCATAGCTCAAACGCGGGAACGGCAGCCTGATCTTTTCGAGATTGGCAATGTTGCGCTCCAGTGTTTTCAGTTCCGGGCGACGATGGTCGAGAACCCGCCCCACCACAGAGGCTACGAGTTCTTCGCCCAGCGCCATGGTGTCTTCGAGATGGGCGAAGGCAACTTCCGGCTCGACCATCCAGAACTCCGTAAGGTGGCGGCGGGTTTTGGATTTTTCCGCGCGGAAGGTCGGGCCGAAGCAGTAAGTCTTGCCCACAGCCATGGCCGCAGCCTCGTTGTAAAGCTGGCCGGACTGTGTCAGGTAAGCTTTGGCGTCGAAGTAGTTCACTTCGAAGAGCGTGGTGGTGCCCTCGCAGGCGGAGGGCGTGAAGATGGGAGTGTCCACCAAGGTGAAGCCGCGCCCGTCGAAGAAGTCACGCACGGCTTTGATGATCTCGTGCCGGACGCCCAGGATGGCGCGTTGCCGCAGCGAGCGCAGCCAGAGATGGCGATGGTCCATGAGGAATTCCGTGCCGTGCTCCTTGGGCGTTATAGGGTAAGGATTCTCAGGCGGGACCAACTGCTCGATTTCGAGGCCAGTAACATCCAGCTCGAATCCGCCCGGAGCACGCTGGTCCGCGCGCACCTTACCGGTGACGCGCAGGGACGATTCCTGGGTCAGCTTGCGCACCCGTTCGAACAACTCGGGCGAGACTGCGCTCTTCACCACCACGCCCTGAATCAGGCCTGTGCCGTCGCGGAACTGAGGAAACAACAGCTTGCCGCTTTCCCGCAGGTTGTAGAGCCAGCCCTGCACAAGAACTTCCTGGCCAACGTAATCCGAGACGTTTCGAATTTCAACGGTAGGAACCAAGGGTGATCTCCTTAATCATCGGGTGATCAGGTGCTCCGATGATCGGGTGAACAAAAGGCCGGACCAAACGTCGTTACGAAACCGCATGACCATGGCGAAAACTTCTGATCAGCCTGGCCGAGAGGCTGACCATACCCATAATCCAGCCTACAGGGTAGGGCAGAATCGGGACGCCCCACCACATCGAGCGTCCACTCGTGCCGCCGAAACCGCCCATGGCGCTCAACGCAAACATCGCACCGACACCGACCGCAATCAGGACGAAGATGCAAATCCAGTGAACGAGCAAGCTGCTTTCGGGATTGCCAAGGAAGGTACCGAGCGTTACGAGTCCGCTGCCCACCAGGATGGCGACCGAGCCCTCAAGCGGATCAAGAGCCCCCGCCAGCATGGCGATGCCGCCGGCGATGACCAGAATCCGTGGCCACGGTTTTTGGGTTTTCATACAATGCTCTGATCTGAATTTCAAATCTCAAATTTCAAATTTGAAATCCTGAGATTTCAATTCTGAAATTCCTCCAGCCGCGCCATCACCTCCGGAAGCCGCGCCAGGACGCCCGGATCGTGGCGCTCGCTGTTCACCTCGAACAGGATCGGGTAGGGCGGGTCCGCGGAGCGGAAGTTGCGGATGGCCTGGGCCCATTCGATCTTCCCCTCGAATGGTAATAGGTGTTCGTCCTCTTCACCATGGTTGTCGTGAAGGTGGACGGCGGCAATGCGCTTCCGGAGTGTCCGGAAGGACGCTTCCACTCCTCCGGTCAGGTTCGCGTGGCCTGTATCAAAGCAGACTTTCAAGTCCAAGCGCGTGTATTGGAAAAACGTTATCATGCGCTCGGGAGTGCTTAATTCGCTGGGAATATTCTCCAGCAGAATCTGCACGCCCCGCTCTTTAGCGAAGAGATGCAGATGTTCGAGGGAGGTAAAGGCGGCATCGAACTTCGCCAAGTCGTATTCCTCACCCGGAACGCCCAGGTGAAGCACGAGATACCGAAAGGGGAGGTGCTCGGCGACGTCGATAGCACGCTTGATTTCATCCATGGAGAGGATGCGCGCCCGGCGCTCCAGGCTGGCAACAGAAATGAGCAGCCCTCCCGACCGCCCCCAATTCCAGTCGCTGAACAGGGGAGCATGAAGAGCGTGCAAAGTGACCTCATGGTCGGTGAACCATTGCGCAACATCCCGCACCTGGTTCACATCGTGATAGTCCAGGTGCTGGCGGGCCGCCATAATCTCAAGATGACGCAGGCCCACGGCCAGAATCTTATCCAGGATATGGGAATTGAGCCTTTCCGCGGCAAAAAGGGAAGTAGAGAGACCGTAGTTCATTAGTATCCGACCGCCTTTCCGTCGGCGCGCGGGTCGGACGCACCGAACTTCCATCCTGAAAGGGCATCGACTGCGATCGCCTCACAGTCGCCGATGCCGCCGTAAAAATCTATCTGATAGCCGGCTTCCCGCAGTTTCTGGATCGTGTCCGCCGAGAAGCCGACCCGTTCGAGGATCAGCCGGTCCGGCATCCACTGGTGGTGGAAGCGCGGGAAGGAGACGGCCTGGAGGATGTCCATCTTAAAGACCAGATTGTTCAGGAGCACCTGGAGAACGGTGTTGATGATCGTGCCTCCGCCAGGGGAGCCGAGAACCAGCCGCAGCTTTCCGTCTTGAAGCACCAGAGTCGGGGTCATGCTGGAGAGCGGGCGCTTGTTGGGAGCGATGGCGTTGGCCTCGCCTTGCACAAGACCGTAGAGGTTGTGTGTCCCCGGCTTTGCGGCAAAGTCGTCCATCTCATCGTTCAGGAGGAAACCCGCTCCTTCTACGGTCACGCCGCTGCCGTAACCGTTGTTCAGCGTGTAGGTATTTGCTACCGCGTTCCCGTTGTCGTCCACCACCGAGTAGTGCGTGGTCTGGGAGCTTTCAAACGCTTGCGGGTTGCCCGCAGCAATGGGCGCGTCCGGCTTGGAGTGCAGAATCTCCTCGCGCAGCTTGGCCGCGTACGCTTCGCTGGTCAGCCGCGCCACGGGCACCGGCGTGAAGTCGGCGTCTCCCAGGTAAGCCGCGCGGTCGGCATACGCGTGCCGCATGGCTTCGACCATCAAATGCATGGATTCGAACGACTCGGGCGGCCCCAGGTCGAGCGGATCGAGGATATTCAGCATCTCAATCAAGGCCACCCCTCCCGAGCTTGGGGGCGGGACGGAAACAACTTCATAACCTCGAAAATGGCCAACGAGCGGCTGGCGGAGAATCGGACGGTAGCGGGCGAGGTCCTCTTCGGTGATCAGGCCATGATACTTCTGCATGGTGGCGGCGATCGCCTGCGCGACGGCTCCTGAATAAAAACCCTTCGCTCCCTGGTGTGCGATCGCCTCGAGCGTTTGTGCCAGGTCCGGCTGCTTGAAAGTTTCGCCCGGCTGGTAAAAGCGCCCGTCCCGCAGGAAGATGCGGCGCGAAGCGTCGAACTGTGAAAGCCGGTCGCCGTCCTGCCTAAGCGATTCGCTGAACTGGTAGCTGACCTCGAATCCACCGCGCGCCAGATGAACCGCAGGGGCGATCACCCGAGCCAGCTCGAGTTTTCCGTACTTTTCTTCGGCCAACGCGAGACCGGCCACGGTGCCCGGAACGCCGGCCGATAGAACCCCCACGGTGCTGGCGTGCGGAATGATTTCCCCATTGGAGTTCAAGTACATGTTTCTGGAAGCGGCGGCCGGGGCAGCCTCGCGGTAGTCGACCACCACCGCCTCGCCGCTCGCCAGGCGGATGAGCATAAAGCCGCCTCCGCCGATATTCCCCGCCAGAGGGTGCGTGACCGCGAGCGCAAACCCCACCGCCACCGCGGCGTCCACGGCATTGCCCCCTTCGCGAAGGATTTGCACCCCCACCTCGGAGGCCAACGGCTCGCTCGAGGCCACCATTCCGTGCCGGCCCGCCACAGGAGTAAAGGCAAGCGCCGTAAGCGCGGACGCCAACACCACAAGGGCCAGAAACAGCTTTGTACGCAGACTGAAATACACGGTGCCTCAGGCAATTGCCGGACGCTGCCGACGCGCGTCCGATGCTCCCCGACCTTCCCGAGCTCGGGCGTGGGAACCGCATGAACCACTTTACTCTAGGGTATACCTCCCGGAGCGTCAAGGAGACGGAATGTCAGGATCAGACACCTGCGAACGTGATGCTGGAGGAATGCCACGGCGGGGCGGATTCAATGGCGGGCCAAACCTCTTCCGGCTCCTTCACGACCGACCACATGGATTTGTGGCGCGGGTCCATGAAGCGCTCGGAGACGCAGCGCTCGAGCGCCAGAAGCAGATGATCGAAATACGACTGGGTGTTGAGAAGAACGATGGGTCCGAGGAAAACGGCGAGGCGCTTGAGGGAAATGGCCTCCAGCAGTTCGTCGAAGGTTCCCGAGCCGCCCGGCAGGGCGACCACCGCGTGCGCATCCTGGAGCATCAGACGCTTGCGCTCGTGCATGTCGCTCACGATGCGAAGTTCGGTGATGCCCTTGTGCCCCCACTCGAGCTGATTCATGAAGCCGGGGATGATGCCGACCACTTTGCCGCCCTCGGCTAACGCGCTGTCGGCGAGCGCGCCCATCGACCCCACCGCTCCGCCGCCATACACGATCGTGGCGCCGTAGCGCGCCAGTTCGCGGCCCAGGCGGGCCGCCGCGCGGAGATAAGCAGGGTCGCACTGGCGGCTGGAGCCGCAGTAAATGCAGATTCGCAAGTTCGACATAAGTGCTGTATTAACTACAGAGGCACGGAGGCACTGAGAAGATCGATGCTGTAAAGTCTTCGTGCCTCTCTCGGTGTCTCTGTGCCTCTGTGGTGTAATCGCGCTTCGGTTTCGCTATCCCACTTTCAGGAAGATCTTCTGCCGGTAAAGGAAGTACAAAAGCAGCCACCCAACCGCAAAAACGCTCAAATCAAAGACCAGGGGCTTATACGGGCCGATCTGATTGATGAATCCATGGATGAAGACATTCGCGATGACTCCAAGGTCGAGCTGGCTGCGCAGCACATAAATCGTGATGGGATTCAAACCGATGACGGTGAAAAAGAAAGCCCAGCGCTTGAAGCCGCGAACGTCGATGATCCAGTAGAAGAGCGCGAGAAGGAGCAGGCTCCAACCGCCCGCGAACAGGACGAACGAGCTGGACCAGATGTTCTTGATGATGGGAAACCAATGGCCCCACGTCCATCCCACCAGCAGGCAAGCAACACCCGCCAGAGCCAGCCCGGCGGCCTTGCGCGCGGGAGGCCGCGAGGTGCGCAGCCAATGCCCGGCTAAGGCGCCCAGCAGGCAAGTGGACACGGCCGGGATAGTGGAGAGGATGCCTTCATTGTCACCGAAGATGTAGCAGCAGAATGGATGCGGCAGCAGGTGCTGGTCGACAAATGCGGAGAGGTTGCCGGCGGGAGTGAGCACGCCGGCGCCGATGCCCGGAACCGGCACGAACCTCATCACCAGCCAGTAAACCACCAGCAGGCCGCCCGCGACCGTCGCCTGGCCGCGCACCCCGGTGTTCATCATCACAATCGCAGCGAGGAAATAGCACACCGCGATGCGCTGCAGAACTCCGGCGATGCGCAACTCGTGGAAGTTGAAATTCAGAAAGCCGTTATACACAAGCCCCAGGCAAAACAGGATCACCAGCCGGCGGACCAGGTGCGTATAAAGCTGGGCCCGGTTGGCGCCCGCTTCCAGTCTTTTGGTAATGGAAAAGGGCAGGACCACACCGACGATGAACAGGAACAGGGGGAAAATCAAATCATAGAAACGGAAGCCCGCCCAAGCCACGTGTTCGAATTGCATGCTGAGCCCGTGGGTAAAGGAATTCGGATACAGCCTGTAGAGACTGTGGATGATTTCCTCACCGCCGGTGATCCAAAGCATGTCGAAGCCGCGGAGCGCGTCGATGGAAGCGATGCGGTTAGAAGTTGGTGCCTGAGTGCTTGATATGTCTGCCATATTCCTCCGTGTGCCCTGCAATGCGGCACGCACGAGATTATCATAGGCGGGTGCCGGGTGTCAGTGAAAGGGTGAAGGATAAAGCGTGACGTCTAATACCTGGGAGAGCGACTCTCTTCCCAAATTGGAGGGCTGCTCGTTTGGAGTTCAGACTTTAGACTTTACCCTTCATCCTTTGCCTAGAGCCTATTCTGTGGGCTTCTTGAAGACAACGCAGTAATCGGGCGCGGCCCAATCCGAGGGCGTGGCCACAACTTGGAATCCTGCGGCCGTGAGCTCATCGATCAACAGTTGCTTTGGCATGCCGTGCCCAGCGCGGTTTTTTGGCACGCCCTTGGGAAGCTTGAGGTCGCCGGGCCCCTCGCCCGGCGGAAAGTCTATGACCGCGAGAAGGCCGCCCGGCTTGAGTGATCCGAAAAGGCTGGCGTCCTCTTTCTCCGGCTCGGTGAAGTGATGGTAGACGCGCCGCAGGAAGATGGAATCGCAGCACTCGTGCGGAAGGTTGGTTTCAGCTTGGCCAGCCTTGACCGCGATGATGTTTTTTTGTTCGGCGGCCAGGGACTGCAACTTGGCGAGCTTGTCCGGATCCAATTCCGTCGTGTAAACGCGGCCTGTCGGCCCCACGCGTTCGGCGGCGGCCAGCGTCATGCTGCCATCGCCCGCGCCGATTTCAGCCACAACGCTCCCCGCCTGCCAATTCAGCAGCGCCGCTAACTTGTCGGCTTCTTGTTTGCGTTCCCGGGCCTGTCCGTGGCAGGCTGCGAGGACAAGGACGCCGCAAAGCAGCGTGAAAACTAGACGGCGACCTCGACGGCCGAAATAACGGTTTCCTATCATTTCGCCCCCTGCATTTCATCTTACCACTGCGCTGCCTGCTTCGAGGATGCGGATTAATGCATGAAAGGACAAACCAGTTTCACGCAAAGGCGCAAAGTGCGCAAAGGCAGCAAAGCCATGAAGGCTTGCCCTACGTGTGGTAGCCGCGCCGGGCACAGGCGTCGCGAAATGAGTTGTAGATCGCGTCGAAGGCCGGGACCAGTTCAGGCGAAGGAGAGTAGGTTTCCAGGATGGCAGACATGGATTGAATGGCGTGAACGATATTTCCCGAGAATACTGCCCCCGTAGCCGCCAGAATCGCCGCCCCGCAGGCCGCGGTGGGATAGCGGGGCAAGAGAATGGTTTTGCCGAGAACCTTGGCGCGCAGTTGCGAAAGGACCGGGCTCCTGGCGGCCGCGCCGGTTGAAAAAACCTTGTCGCCGACTTTGATTCCGCAACTCTCGAGGATTTCGTAACCCCAGCGCTCGACGAAGGCCATGGACTGCAACTGCGCCGCGTAGGATTCCGCGGCATCGCGCGGGCTGCCCTCCACAAACGATGTTGCCTTCGGATGAGCAAAGGGAAACCTCTCGCCTTCGCCGGAGAGCATGTAGCAGACGACCGGAGTCGGAAAGTAGCGTGCGGCCAGACGATCCATATCTGCCGGCGAATTTACCGGGAGCGTGTCGAGCCGTCGGACGCTCCCAAGGCCTGTGTTGCTGGCCGCCCCAGGCACCCACAAGCCTCCCGGATGCAGATGCAAGTAGACGCCGCCGTGCGCCGCAGGCTTCGCGTTGTGGAGCACCTTCCAAACCAGCGTGGTGCCCAGGGTTGTGTTGGCGTCGCCGCACGCACTGGCGCCTGAGGCAACCACGCTGGCCATGCCGTCAGTGGCGCCCGCCAGGACCTGCATGCCCGGCGGCAAGCCCGTCTCGGCCGCGGCCGCATTGCTCACCAGCGCGATTGGCTGGCCCGGACGGCGAACCACCGGCAGGCGGTCAGCGGGCAGGCCCGCGGCACGAACGCTCTCAATCCACGCAGCGCTCTCCGGGTCGTAGCCGAGTTTCAACGCGTTGGTGAAATCGGAAATTCCAAACTCGCCGCTCAGCTTTCCGGAGAGCCAATCCGCCGGGCTGAGGAGGAAGCGAGCGCGGTCCCACAATGCGGGCTCATGCCGCTTGACCCAGGCAGCTTTCACCAGCGAAAATGACGGCCCCAGGCGGACGCTCTGGGAGCCGCCTTGTCGGTTTAGTTCCTCCCCAATCTCCACCCCCCGGCCGTCGTCGTAAAGAATGGCGGGCCGCAAGGTTCGGCCCAATGCGTCCGCCACGACCAAAGTCCCGGAGGTGGAAGTCACCGCCACGCCGCGCAGTTCTGCCTTGCCCGGTTCCTCCTTTAGATTCTGTGCAATCTTCTGCGCAACTAAGCAGACGGCTTGCCACCATTCGTCAGGGTCCTGCTCGTGGATTCCACCCGCAGCGCGGTGGTCGTGCCGGATCGGCGCCTCCGCCTCAGCCAGGAGTTTGCCGGTGGGGCTGAGGGCAAGCGCACGCGCTCCGCTGGTTCCCACATCGATGCCAAGCAGAGCGCACTCGATTTCCTTGGCCATGAACGAATACCGTAACACTATTCCCGATGCTGTAGTCCTGTCATTCTGAGCGAAGCATGACAGCGGCCGCCGGCTACTGTGAACCGCCGGGCGCCTCCACAGCGCAGTTCAGCGCCGACATCCCGGTCGACTGGCTATCCCGCACCACCTCGCGCACCCGGTACGTTCCCGGGCCCACCTCGAAATTGGTCTGGGCGACAATGCCGGACTTGGAGAACTTCTCGAGTGTGGCGTCCTTGAGGTGCAGGTCGAGCGAAGCTTCCTTGCTGGTAACGTATTTGCCGTCTTGATCGAAGAGCGCGGTGTCGAAGATCAGCTTGTCGACGCTCCGGTCGCCTTCCTTGCGGTAGCGGAGCGAGGCGATGTTCACACGAATGGAGACGGTCAGCTTCGCCTTTCGGTCGTTCAGTCTCTCCGCCTTCGCGCTGACTTCCGCAGGCAAATCATGCCGTTCGTCGAGCGAGAAGACCGCTCGCTCGAGTTGGTCGACTTGCGGCGCCTTGTCCGCCAAGGTTGCTTCCGAAGCAAAGTAGCCGCGGCGCGCCTGCAGGGCGTAGGGTTTCGGAGTACTGAGGGTCACCTTCAGGGAGTGGAATTTGCCGTTCAGCTTGATGTCCTGGGGCGAGAAAGCGAGCACGTAATACACCTCAGGAACGGCGGCGGCCTCGCGGAACCCCTCAGCGAAATCGTTGCTGTTATGGAAAAAGACGCCGCCCGTATCGGCGCTGAGGTAGGCGAGAACGCCACTCGAGGCGATCGAACCCATGTTTCTCAGTCTGGCTTTAAGGTCGCTGACTCCGAGAAGGACTGCGTCTCCTGCCTTATGAGCTTCTCGAGTGTCGAGCCCGACGGCGTCGAGCGCGCTAACGACCACTTGCTGTTGTAAAGCACGGTCGGTGATGAGGTCGACTTTCGCCCCCTGGGTCTCCGTCAAGAAGCCCGGTGAAACCAGCACCAGACAGCGCTGGCCCGGCATGGCCGCGAGGCGCCGAACAGAATCTTCTATCGCTTGCAACGAATACTGGGCCACCGTTTCCGCGCGGGTCCAGACAGCGGCGGCTTCTGATTCCGCCTCCCGTTCCACTTCCAGAGCGGACACACCTCCGGCATCTTTCAGTGCCGCTCCAGTCTCTTGCGGCGACATCATATAGGCAGACTTCTCGGTGCTTGGGTCGGCCCCTGAGTTAATACTCACATTGACTCCGCCACAGACGAGGGCTTCCATGTGCAGGACGAAAAGGGCTCGGGGCTCGTGCAACTGATCCACCAGGTAGGCTTCGTAGTCGTCAATGTGAGGGCAGCCTGTTGGGGGATTCGGCCGCGCGACCAAGCGGAAGAGCGCGTCGTGGAGTTTTGCCCGATCGCCGGTAAAATCGAGTTGATCCTTGCCGGTTGCGGTGAAAATCGCCACGCGATCCTGAGGCCGAATCGACTTGGTCACGTAGCCCCAGGCGGCGTTGCGGGTTCGTCCGATTCCCTCCACTTCCATGTGAAAGTCGTCGAAAAAAAGGCCGACGAATCGCTGGGGAACGACGACGGGCGCGTGCTTGGCGGGAACTGCCGGAGCAACCGAAGGTTGAGCCGCCTCTGGCGATGGACCAGATGTCTCGACCGCGAAGCCGGTGATCTCCTGCGGCTTGCCGTCGTCGAGCAACTTGAAGTCTTCTTTGTGCAGATTCCCCACGGTCCGGCCGCTAGGGTCGCGCACCACCACTCGCACCAACACCAGGTTGCGTTCGGCGCGAATGCGGAATTGCGGCGTGGACTCCTGTGCCTGTATCTCGGGTGAGTTGGCGCTTTGCTGGGCAGCACTCGGGCCGCCAACTGATACCACAAGTGCAAACACGACGGTCCAAAGAAAGGTGCTGCCGAGGTGATGGGCTCGGATACTAACGGTGTTTCGAGCCATTAGTCATACTCAGTAACCGCGCACCCCGTAAGCGGGGGTCCACGCTGCCGACATCGGCATAACTATACACCAAAAGCCGCCGGCTGAACTGCCTCAAGGGGTTTGTTGTTTCTGATTGGTCTCGACCAGGAAGAATCGGTAGTCCGAGTAGCGGTGGTGGTTTCGAAAAATATCCCTGCCAAGTTGGCCAGTGACCATAACTTGACGCGGCAGCCACAGCGTTTTGCCGCCCTGCTGAAACGTTACTTCCGAGTATTCGATTTCGGTGGTTTCCGACCCCACGCCGATGTCTATCTCAGGCCTCTGGATGTCGGTCCGCAGGCGGAGTATTTGGAAGCTCACCGGATCAATCCACGCCACGCCCTGCACGAAGACGGTCGTCTTCCTGTTTCCGATCTGGGCCTGGCTCACGTGGCGCGCCACGTCAGGCCGCTGGGCGAAGGCGATGACGTACGCGTCCTTCTTTTCCACAGTCTCCCGGCCCACGTAACGAAAGCGGCTGTCCACCTGGAAGTCCGGATGAAAATGCGCAGTCATGGAAACAAATCCGATGGTGACTACCGCCTTGCTCGACTCCGGAGGAACCACCTTGCCCTGGAAGTTGGTCCGCATTTCTCGGAGGAGTGTCTTGTCAGGGCCCGGCTTGATCAAAGCGAGATAATTGAGCGTAGTTTCGTAATGCAGCGCGGAGGTCTGGAGCGGAGTGTCAACCATGGAGCTGGTGCGCTCGATGCAAGTGGTATTGGAGAAATTATCGAAGAAGTCCGCCACGGTGGCGCCGACTCGCTTCAGGAGCACCGGCAGCTCATCCGGGCTCGAGGCCGGCTCTAAATGTTTCAATTCGGGAACCTGCCTGGCGAGTTCAGCAGGCGTCAGATCCACGTACGTCTTCGGAGCGCCTTGGGACGGAGGTACCTGTGCCTCCGAGCGATCAGAGGGCGCAAGCAGGAGGAGCGCGAGAATGAAAACCATCCGGCTCATGTTGCGGTTGAACAAGACATTCTCCCTGGCCGGAGTCTCAAAGTCGCATCGAATATACACCCCGGCCGACCGTGAGCGCAATCGCTGCCCCGCGCCAAGGCCGCAAGGCGCTATTGACGAACTGAACCGGGCGCTAGAAGCGCAAACTGTGAGTGGAGTCTTCCCTCTCACCATGGTAGTCTAGTGGATCGTTGTTAAGCCTACGGCCAGTCACAGGAGGAGTCCGTGACTCCACAATCCGGAAGTAGTCTTGACGTCACGATCGTGGGCGGGGGAATGATCACCAACGATCTACTCCTACCGTCCTTGTACCATCTGCAAAGAACGGGCGTTGTCCGCAAGATCGACATCTGTGCGTTGGACAGCTCACCTTTGAAGGCTCTGGCGGAGAGCGCAGATTTCAAGGAAGCTTTTCCGGGGCAGGATTTCACACCCCATCCATCGTTGGGAGAGCCGCCGGAGAGGAAGTTTCCCGAGCTTTACAAAGAGGTGGTTGCGGCGATGGCGCCGGGCAACATGGTGGTGGTGGCGATGCCCGACCATCTTCACAACGAGGTGGTGCGGCACGCCCTGCATTGCGATCAGAACGTGCTGTGCGTAAAACCGCTGGTTCTGAAACACGAACAGGCTGTCGAAATCGAGGAGTTGGCTGCTGAAAAAGGGCGCCTGGTGGGCATTGAGTATCACAAGCGTTTTGACCGCCGATCGCTGATGGCGAGGCGGGGATACGGGCTGGGACAGTTCGGGGCATTCGTAATGGGCGAGGCCAAGCTGATCGAGCCCTACTATTATCGCCACTCGAATTTTCAGAACTGGTTTACCTGCAATAACACGGACCCTTTCACTTATATCGGCTGTCATTATGTTGATCTTGTTTACTTCATTACCGGGCTGAAGCCGGTGGAAGTTTCGGTTCAAGGTGTCAAAGGGAAATTTCCCAACGGGAACGAAGCTTACCTGTGGTCGCACGGACGGGTGACCTGGGAGAATGGCGCGCTGCTCTCGGTGGTCAACGGCCTGGGCTACCCTGATGCCGCGGCGGGCAGCAACGACCAGGGGCTGATCATGTACTGCGAAGGGCAGGGCCAGACGGGACTCATCTTTCACGACGATCACAACCGGGGTGTGGCCTACTCCTATCTCGAAGGCATTGGCCCGGGAGGATCGAAATACAACTACGTTAGTCCCGATTTCTTTCGGTTTGTCCCCTGGGAAGGCCCGGGCTATAAACCGATCGGTTACGGGTACGAATCCGTGGCGGGCATCACCGAGAGCGTGCAGCGCATGGCCAAAGAGACGGCGGGTTTGGCGCCCGGGGCAGCCTTGGAGCGCCGCAGGCAATTCCTGCGCGAGGTGGATGCGCGAGGCCTGATTGCCACGCCTGCCAATAGCTCCATCAACGAGTTGGTGGTGGAGGCCGCACGCAAGTCCATCGTCCAGGGCGCCGCGCCGGTCCGCATCGTTGACGGCGAACACCCGCACGTGGAATAACAGGCAACGACCTGTCATTCCCGCGAAGGCGGGAATCCACGGCGGGTTGTGGTCTCTTTCAAATCTCAGATTCCAGATTTCAGATTTCAGACAAGAGAGCTGGTCGAAGGAGAAACATGGCTGTCTACGATTTAACACCTGTGGAAGTCCCCGCGGTGGAAACGAAATATCGCCGCATCAGAACCAAGCTGCCGGTGCCCGAATCGCTGCCCATTTTCGAATCGCTGGCTCAATCGGAGCCGCGCTCCATGGCCGGGCAGCCGCCCATCGTGTGGGACAAGGCGGAAGACTTCATCGTCAGTGACCCGTGGGGCAACCGCTGGATCGACTGGTCGTCCGGCGTACTCATCACCAACGCCGGGCACGGACGCGAGGAGATCCGCGCGGCGTTGAGGGAAGTGATCGACCACGGGCTGCTGGCTTCTTACGTGTTCGTGCACGAGCGGCGCGCGCGGCTGACGCAAATGCTCCGAGCTGTATCCCCGGATCCCGAAAAATACCGGGTCTTTCTGATGAGCACCGGCAGCGAGGCGACCGAGAACTGCATCAAGCTGTCGAAGACCTACGGCCTGCAAAAGCACGGGCCGCACAAGAAGTACTTTGTGACCTTTGACTATGCCTTCCATGGACGCACCATGGGCGCCCAGCTTGCCGGCGGCATCGAGAAGCAAAAGCAGTGGATGGTCGACCGCGACCCGAGCTTCGTGCAGGTGCCGTTTCCCGATGGCTACAAGAATGAGGACACGTCGTTTGACCTCTTCCTGAAAACGCTGCGGGAAAGGGGCGTGGCGCCTCAGCACATTGCAGGGCTGATGACGGAAACTTATCAAGGCGGCGGACCGGATTTCCTGCCGGTGGAATACGCGCAGAAGCTGGAGAAACTCTGCCGTGAACACGACATCGTGATGTGCTACGACGAAGTGCAGGCAGGATTCGGGCGCACGGGGAAAATGTTTGGGTACGAACATTATGGGGTACGGCCCGATCTGATCGCTTGCGGCAAAGGCATCTCCTCGTCATTGCCCATTTCGGCCGTCATCGGGCGCGAAGACATCATGGGACTTTATCCCCCGGGCTCGATGACTTCGACGCATTCCGGATCGCCTCTGCCGGTGGCCGCGGCTATTGCCAGCCTCGAAATCATCCAGAAGGAAGGGTTGGTGGAGCAAGCCGCGCGATTGGGTGAGATCCTCGTGCGGGAGTTGAGGCGAATTCAGCAGAAGCATCCCCATGTCCTGGGGTGCGTACAAGGCAAAGGGTTGGTGGCGGGGATTCAGGTGGTCAAGCCGGGAACGAAGACTCCCGACCCCGAGATGGCTTTGAAGATCAACATCGCCTGCCTGCAAAAAGGGGTGCTGATGTTTGCGCCTGTAGGTGCGTCAGGAGAGTGCATCAAGATCGCTCCTCCCTTGAGCATCCCTGAGGACGCACTGCGCGAGTCCATTGGGGTCTTGGAAGAATCGGTGGGTGAGGTTATAGCTTCGTAGGGGCGGCCCTTGTGGCCGCCGTGTCGACGCGAGTGAATGCAGTTCCCGCGGGGTCGGGAAAATGCCCGCGGGCGGCCACAAGGGCCGCCCCTACAACATCAGACTTTCGAGTGCGTGACGCGCACGGCGGGCATCCCGTCCGGTTCGGCGACGATTTCGACGTCGCGGAAGATGTTGGGGCTTTCCTGCTTGAGGAGGCGGCAAACCTCGACGGCCAGCAGGCGAATTTCAGTATCGGCGTGCGGGCTGCCGCGAAGTTCCATGAAGTGCCGCCACGCACGGCTGTTGCCGGTAACGAAGATTTTGGTTTCGCAGGCATTGGGAAGAATGGACCTCGCCGCCTGGCGAGCCCACTTGCGGCGGTCGCGCGGGGCCATTTCCGGATGCTTCTGCTGCACGTATTGGACGGTCGCTTCGCCCAGTTCGAGGTAGGCTTTGCGGATGACCTCGATCGTCTCCTGCCATTTCTGCCGCAACTCTTCGTTTTCCTGATAAAGCGGCGGAACCACGTAGCTGGCCTCGCTCTCGTCCACGTAGCGCTGCGAAAGCTGCGAGTAGCTGAAACCGGCCCGGTGGCGAACCAGTTCATGGGTGAGAGCGCGGCTTACGCCGGTAATCAGCAGGCACCACACGGCGTGCTCGAGGACGCTGCCGTGTTTGGAGCCCAGTATGTTCTCAACGTACTCCTGGTTGGATTTCCGCCCTTTGCCGAATGACATATAGCAGGTGCGCCCGGCGATTTCGGCGAGCATTTCGGCCGGAGCCGGCGCGTCGGTGGTGAACACCAAGCCTTCGTCTTGGAGAAAACGCGCTACTTCCTCGGGCACTACCGTTTGGCGCCCGACGACGTAGACTTTCGGCTTAGTGATGTACGGATCAGCCATGCTGTGGAGTCCGATTCCTGCCTTGGGCTCGCGGCTTGTCCAAGGGGCCTAAAAAAAACCGCGGACCCCGAAATCGGGGGTCCGCGCTACCTAGGTCGAGGCGACACAGCGAGACTAGGATATCCTACTTGCTCGGCGGCGCCGCCTTCGCTTCGGCGGATGCGGCAGCGGCCTTCCTAAAGTCCGCGTACTTGCGCTGGAACCGTTCCACACGGCCCGCACTGTCCATTATCTTCTGCTTGCCGGTAAAGAACGGATGGCAATGGGAACAGATTTCCAGGTGCAACACGTCGCTTTTATAGGTCGAGCGCGTCTTGAAAGTGTACCCGCAGGCGCAGACCACGGTCACAGGGTGATAGTTGGGGTGAATAGCGTTTTTCATGAAACTCCTTCGCAACAAGTGCAACCCCTTATTATACCGGCCTCTGGCCAAGTTTTCAACCCGAAGTGAAGGAGGAGCGCACGACAGAGAAGTTGCACGATCCGCAGGAGGAATGAAGAAAGCGGCAGTGCGGTTATTCACTCCCATTTTGTCCAGGATATGGTTGACGTGAACCTTCACCGCACCTTCGCCAATGTGAAGAAGGCTGCCAATTTCCTGGTTGCTTTTGCCGTCCGCCACCAGGCCCAGCACTTCTAATTCCCGGCAGTTAACCCTGGTTTGCTGAAACGCTCGGCTAATCTCGCCGCCACAGTCGGCGCGATATGTGATTTCCCCGCGTGCACGGTGCGGATGCACTCCAGCAGCTCCTCGCGGGGCGCCCCTTTAAGGACATAGCCTTTTGCTCCCCCCTGCAAGGCCCGGTAGATGTCTTCATTGTCGTCGAAAGTCGTCAGCACTACCAGCCGAGCACCGGGAAAGCGCCGGCAAATGGCGAGGATTGCTTGCAGCCCATCCATTCCGCGCATTCGCAAGTCGATCAGAGCCACATCGGGGCGGTACTGCGAGAATTGCTCAACCGCCTCCCTGCCATCACCCGCCTCGGCCACAACCTTCATGTCCGGCTGGCGATTGATCATGGCGGACAAGCCCTCCCGCACCACAGGATGGTCGTCCGCGACCAGAATCCGAATGGATTCAGGAACCTTCATGATGAGTGGCCTTCTCCGTCTCCCGTGGAGGTTCGAGCCGCAACGGTCAGCCGCGTTCCCTGCCCTGGCTCGCCGGAGATTTCAATCCGCGCCCCAATGCGCTCCGCGCGCTCGCGCATGCTGATGAGCCCGAACCCCTTGCCGCCCGCATGGGCTTTTGGATCAAAACCCCGGCCGTTGTCATGCACACAGAGGTCCACGCCGGATGGCTCGTAAGTAAGTTGGACTCGAATTTTGCTCGCCTGAGCGTGGCGGAGGGCATTCACCACCGCCTCTTGACAAATACGCAGCAGTCCCAACGCCTTGTCATTCGGCAGCGGGTAGGGTTCGCCGCGGAGTGAGAACCCAATCGCGGTGGGGTTGCCGACGGCTACGCGGCTCAGGAAACTCTGCACCGCCCCAACCAGTCCCTCGGCGTCCAACTCCGGCGGACACAATGCCCAAACCGACCGCCGGGCTTCCGCAAGACCGCTGCGCGCCACGGCCTCGGCGAGCTGAATGCACTTGGCTACCTCACCGGGGTTCGAACCACTAAGGTCGCGGGCAGCTTCTAACTGGAGCAGGATGCCGACAAAGTCTTGCGCCAGGATATCGTGGATCTCACCCGCAATCCGATTCCGTTCTTCCACGATCGCCGCTTCCTTAAGATGCGCCATCACTGCCAGTTCGGCGCGTTTACGTTCGATGGCGTAGCGAAGAGACCGCCCCAGCACAGACGGCGTGAGACTGCCTTTTACCAGGTAGTCTTGCGCGCCCAACTGCACGGCGCTAATGCCCACAGCTTCGTCGTCCAATCCGGTCAACACTACGACCGGCACCCCGGGTTGGGACTGGCGCAAGCGAGTCACAGTGTCCGGACCTTGAGAGTCGGGCAAACCCAGGTCCAGGAGCACTACGTCGTGCGATGCCACCGCGAGGCTGGCCAGCGCATCCTGCAGCCTTTCGACATGCGTGATCTCGAACTGTGCGTCTCGGGTCCGCCTCAGAACATCCTCCAGCAACAATGCGTCTGCTGGATTATCCTCAACTACGAGAGCGCGGAACTGAAGCCCATCAGGATTCATGATTTCCACGGTAGGCACGGCCTTGCGGCCCATCCAACGAGATTACCGCCTCACTCCTGCCACCCCCAACTCGTGTTCATGGGCACGTTTTGGGCCAAATAGACAACAGGCTGCTTACGGCTGTATCTTCCTGTTGATATGAAGGGCGTGTTGAGATAGACAACAGGCGCTCGGGCCGCGGGTGTGCGAAAGCTCTCGCGAGTTACCGCCTAACTGTGTTGAATGTCAAGTATCAGCTTCGCTATGGGGTAGCACAAGCACTTCTGCCTGGGGCTGGCACTTGGTAAATCCGACCAACACAGGCAAGAGTGCCTGTGTTCCTGCACCATCATAGGTTTACGCGATTTCGGCCTGACTGCTTGCTGGTATACAACTGTTTGTCCGCCCGCTTCAGCAGGGATTCCGTCGAGTCTCCGGGGGCAACCATCGCAGCCCCTACCGAAACGGTCATCCGTATCACTGTGCCGCTCATGGGGACAGTAGACTGAGCGACCAGTTTCCTGAGTTTCTCGCACACGTTCGCCAGGAACTGTCGCGTAATGCCGGGAAGAATCGCTAAAAACTCGTCGCCGCCCCAGCGGCCTACTACGTCGGACGCGCGCAGACAATTCGCCATGGTCTTCGCGATGGTAACCAGCACAGCATCCCCGGCAGCATGCCCGTAAGTATCGTTGATGTTCTTGAACTCGTCCAAGTCGGCCAGCATGATTCCGAACGGAGTGCCGAACGTCGCAAACTGATCGAGGTGTTGAGAAAGTTGTTGCTCCAAATAGCTACGGTTTCCCAACTGGGACGCCGGATCAAGAAACGCGAACTTCGCGAGATCCTTGGCTCGCTCCCTCACTGCCCTTTGGCGAGAATTGTCACTAAAGACCTCGACCGCTCCCACAACCTCGCCGTTCGCGCCCCAAATCGGACGAACCCGGACCTCCACCGGCACCCTATGCCCGCCCTTATGGTGGAGGTAAACGTCCGCACGATGCGGCAGGCCATCCTCGAGGGTACGGCTGAGAGGGCAATCTCCCGAACAGAGCAGGCACCCGGAATCGTCGATATGCATTAGGAAGTTGTCAGCGCAGTGTTTGCCTACGACTTCCTGGGCGCTGTACCCGGTTAGTTCTTCAGCGGCGTGGTTCCAGTAGGTTATCCTCCGCTCCCGATCAGTGACATAGACGCCGTCAGGGAGGCTGTCTACCACATGTTTAAAAGGCGTCTTCACTTCATTTGGGGAAGGAGCCGGAAAACTGGGCATTGGAGAGTCCATAGATTTTCCTCTCATCAGGCATGCTCGCCTGCCCAGAAGAATAAAGCGTCGCCTTTGACGCCATCGGGCGCTGGATCGGTTGAGAGCACAAAGCACTCCCTCGCGCAGCGATTTCGAAGTTGGTACCCAGTCCATTAGTATACACGTTGAGAAACAGTTTCGCACTCTCACTGAAGGTACGGTAGTGGTACAGTTTGAAATTCTTGGGGCTTGACTCTCTCTCTGACCGTGGCATGATGGGAGTATGAAGCCGAAGACGAAGTCGCAATCGCAGTCAAAGTCTTTGCCCAAGTCGAAGCCGAAGTCCAACTCCAAGGAAGATCCTAATCAGGCGACGTTCCGGGTTTTCCAGGAAATCACCCGCCGAAGCGAAGCAATCTCCGGCACTATTCCAAAACCATAAGGTCTGTTAGAATCTTGTGGCCGCCTAGCCAGGCCAGGCGAAACGCGGGAACCCTACCCGCTGGCGGCTACTTCCCTCTAGGGCATCGCAAAGGGAGCGATGATCGAGCCAAGCAAGCGCCCGCCGCTTTCTGTAACAGTCCAAGAACAGATAGAGTCTGAACAAAAGGCGATTCATGATAAGTATTGGCCGCAAATTGTTGAGCTTCATGTTCCTATGCACATCCTTCTTGCGATAAACCAAGACCCGTCTTCGGCCCCGATCCGACAGCACAGAAAGCTACTTCGGATTATGGAATCTTATGCAACCGCGCTTTTTGATGCGGAAGCAAAGCGCTATCCGTCGCACCACAAAGGCACCGAACAATGGCTGGGTGCCCTTGCACTGGAAACCTTTGAGACGATGACCGACAGGCTGCGTTTTGCTCGCCTCGGTTATCATGCGTCGGAAGATGAGATAAAAGCAACGGTCATAGAAGCGATTCGCGTTAGAGCCAATGCATACATTTCTTCGGTTCTGGGACCCCTTCCGCTCGAACTTCCAGAACAATCAGGTGTTCCAAAAGTTAAAACAATGCCATCCACAATTGCGAGTCCGAAGGCAGCCAGGAAGCTTGAAGATTATCTAAATGCTAAGGGAATAGGGCTGACAGATTTTGCGAGCAGAGCGCAGACAACAGACAGAACGCTACGGAGCTTCCGAAAAACCGGGAAGGTTCGCAGGAATATCTTTGCGAGCATTGCGAAGGCTATGGGCACGACAACCGAGGATTTATTAAAATGAATTGAATCAATAACTTGAAGTCTATTTTTCCGCCTATTTTCCGTCTACTTTCCGCTTAGTTTCCGCTGAATCTCGTCTCTTCTAGTCCACTTCCGACTTTCTTCCGCAATACTTCCACTGTGTTGTGTTTCGCTCTCCTGTCCCTTGATCCAACATGAAGGTGTTACGCGGAAGAAAGGTCTAATGATGAGGAGGGTTCATAGCTCGCATTGTTCACGCTTACCGACAGCGCGGGCCGAAACACGAAGGCCCGCTCCCAATCGCCTTTGCCAGTGATCGGGGGCGGGCCGTGGTAAGCAACCAACCTGGAGGCGTGGCAGAGCCCGGTTTAATGCGAGCGCCTGTAAAGCGTCTGATCGGCACACCCTGAGAAGTGACCGCCGATCCGTGGGTCCGAATCCCACCGCCTCCGTCAGTTTCTATTGTACGGTCTTTTTCCTGGCCCACCGGGCTTGAACGGCCTTCCGACATGCCTCGCTTCGCTCTTCCGGTGTCATGCGGGCAGCTCTGGCTTTTCCGCCCTTAGCGCCACCTTTGCGCCCGAGCTTTGAAAAATAGGCCCTTAACTCCGATGAAAGCCTTTGTTTGCTCATGGGCCGATTGTACGTAGACGGCCTATGAATGTCAAGAAAAATATTTTGCTCTAGCCTTCATTTTTCTCTTGACATACGTAAACGGCCTATGTATAATCAGGGTGAAAGTTGGGAGATGCCAATGAACAAGCTGAATCGCACAAAGCAAGCGCAAGTGATCGCGGCACTGGTCGAAGGTAATTCGATTAACTCAACGGTTCGCATGACGGGAGTTCATAAGACGACGATCTTGAAGTTGCTTGCCCGTATTGGTATCGCCTGCGCAGATTATCAAGATCGCACACTCCGCAACCTACAGTGCACTAGGCTACAGTGTGATGAGATATGGCAGTTCGTGTATTCCAAAGCAAAAAACGTTCCCGAAGAGAAACGCGGGACATTCGGCTATGGCGACGTATGGACTTGGGTTGCGATTGATGCCGATTCAAAACTGATTGTGTCTTGGACGCTGGGCAATCGTGATGCGATGACTGCTAAGATTCTTATTGATGATTTGGCGTCTCGGTTAGCCCATCGCGTGCAACTCACCACGGACGGACTCAAGGCTTATTTGGAAGCTGTCGAAGGGGCCTTCGGATGCGCGATCGACTATGCGATGTTGGTTAAGATTTACGGGGCCAGCCAGGATGAAGTGCGGTACAGTCCTGCGGAATGTATCGGCGCAGAAAGAAAGATCATCACAGGGAACCCCGACGGAGCCCACATTTCAACGAGCTATATTGAGCGACAGAATCTCACGATGCGCATGACTATGCGCCGGTTCACTCGCCTAACGAATGGCTTCAGTAAGAAAGTTGACAACCACGCCTACGCAGTCGCCCTCTATACGATGTACTTCAATTTCTGCCGCGTCCACGCGACGCTGCGCGTCACTCCCGCCATGGAAGCCGGGCTCACCGACCACGTATGGACAATTGAAGAAATGCTGAGTAAGATTGGCGTGTAAAAGGGGAGAGCATTCATGCCCATACCAGAGTCTAGGGAGGCAATCGACTTCGGAATAGAGATTGACTTTGATAGGGACTCCGCCGACCCTGCACGCGTCTTCAGAACCATGAGCGGACTGATTGATTCTTTCCAAGAGCTAGACCGTTCACTCGCCGGTGCCATAGACGTATCAATAGCTCCTGTCCTGATGTTGGAAGATATTGAGGCCGGGAGCCTTAAGGTTTGGCTTCGGGAACTTCTCCAGTCAGTTAATGATGAAGCCCTAAAATCTGGAGAATGGAAAAAGGTAGTAGGTAACTATCTTGTAAAGACAAAATACATCGTTTTGAAATTCTTGGAGGACAAAGACAAACTCTCGAATCGGGACGATATTGCACGCCTCCAGCGGGAGATAACCGTTGCAGCAGAAACAACAGACGTAAAATGGATTCCTGCCTATGGTCCTGTTCCTCTGCCAAAGCTATTGGGGAGCATCCAGGGTGTCAACGAAGCCTTGGGCCATTTGGGAAAGAAAGACACGGCAAAGTTTATGTCAGCCGAAGGTGATGCCAATCTAAACCTGACTTTGCAGTTTGATATTTCCGAAATGGAAGAATTACTAACAAGCGAGGTGATCTCAAACGAATCACCTATGATCGTGAAGGTCAAGAAGCCAGATTATCTTGGAGAATCCAAGTGGGAATTTGTTTTCGAGCACTCGATTGAGGCCAAAATCCTTGACGCTGAATGGCTCACTAGGTTTCAGAATAGGCTAGAGGACGTTCGACCAGGGGATGCTCTCCGAGCTTTAGTTAGAACGGAAGTGAGGTACGGATATGAGCACGATGTCATCAGCACCCGTTATTCAATCCTAAAGGTAATCGAAGTTATCAGGCCCGTATATCCGTCACAGGGCAAGTTTCTAACATAGTCCAAGACTTACGCAATCCCCATGCCAAACCTTTCCGTCTGATTTTCAAACTGTACCACTACCGAAGGTACTTCTTCCAAATCGACACAATGTCTCTTTCATTGCGACTGGCTATTTAATAATGCTTCAATAGATCGGTAATTACACATCCAGCCACCGCTTCGGGCCTCGGTCATGAATCACCGTAACCTGCGGGCCCAAAGTGAGCACTTGCCAGATCCGCTGGCCCGCACGGCAAGATAGTGCGCTTGCGAGCCTGGATACCCCCTGGAAATGCTCCAGGCCACGGCGAGGTTTGGCTTGAACCTCGAAGGCCAGGGATGCGATCGTTTCCCAGAATGAGGCCTCCTCGTCTCCGCGCCCCCTCGCCATTTCTTCGAATTTGTGCTTGTAGCAGGCGAAGGCGTGAGTGCCGGTGGGAAACCTCCGCCAAGTACCAAAGCGGGTATGTATCGTAGCTTATCTTGCTAGCATCATCACTATACTGAGAAATGCTTTTTTGAGCATTGCCCTGACTCAGTGGATCCGAATCATGATCTGGCTCGTAGCCCCGGCCTTTAGCATTTGCCGGCCCCGTTCTTCAATGACGGCACGCTCTAACAGATAGTTGGAATACGCCGGCGACCTGTCGTTCTGAGCGAAGATTCCATGATCCTTCGGCTCACCACCGTGCATGAAAATGGCGCGTGATTCCCCCCCTTGGATAAGGAGGGGCTAGGCGTGGTTGGGCCTCGAGCCACCACCCCCTACCCCCTCCTCCTTTGGAGAAGGGGAGCTATTTTCATGGCAACGAAGAATCTCGGCAGTTGTAATTCTAAAGAACTGCAGGGATCCTTCGTCGCCTGCGGATTCTCAGGATGACAGCCCTGGACGTTTTTCGGCAGCCTGCTGATGCTCAGCGCTGCACACCGATCAGGACAGCACGCGGGCGCCCGATAACTCGCTTTCACAAAGAGCTAAGGTATAATGAGATTCTGGTTCACACACCGATAATGATGCTCGACTAGGGGAGGCGCGGATCGGAGGTGTCGAGGGAAGAGCATTCGATTCCTCGAAAGGTATTTCGCCTCTGAACCCGGCCGTTGCCGACGGGAGTCACGTTGATGGGGCTCGGAAAAAGAATCGGTTATTCTCTGCGTTGTTTCTTATCTATTCTGCTTTACGGTCAGATTCCGGGGAGCATCGCCCTGGAATTGGGCGCGACGCCGGCTGCTGGGGGTCCCGTCACGCCGTCTGACAAACCGCGCCCGCAAGAAGCCGAAGCAAGGCCGCCGAGTTACGACCGCGCGGTCCAGATGCTCGCTTTGCTGCAACGTGAGGGACGGCTCATCGACTTCTTTGCGGAGGATGTGACGCCGTATCCGGATGCCCAATTGGGCGCCGCCGTGCGAAGTGTCCACCAAAGCTGCCGCCAAGCGCTGGAACACTATGTGAAACTCGAGCCCATTATCTCCTCGGAGGAGGACCGCCCGGTCACGGTGCAAGCGGGGTTTGATCCGGCAGCTATCAAAGTAATCGGCAACGTCACGGGAAAACCCCCACTCAGGGGCCTGCTGCGGCATCGCGGGTGGCGCGCAACACAAGTGAATCTGCCATCTTTACCCGAGGGCGAGGGCCGCACCGTGGTTGCGCCCGCCGAAGTCGAGATTCCATAGGGACGGTTCGCGAACCGCCCCTGCACCACGCGAAAGTCACGTCATTCCCGCGCAAGCGAGAATCCATCGGCTTCAGGACCGACGATGGACCCCTGCTTGCGCGGGGGTGACCAAGCGCCGACTTTTGTCCGAAGGGGAGCGCCGTAGGTCCATGACGGCTCGGAATGACGGCTTTGGGTAATGGTTGGTGCTCTTCTAAGTGGAGGCATATTTGGACGCAAAGTACATCGTTGGCATCGACTTGGGAACCACCAACTCGGCCCTCGCACATTGTGACGCCGCCCTGGAAGAAGGAAGCGGACTAATAGCTATCCAGGAAATACCTCAGCTCGTAAATCCCAACGAAGTTGCGGACCGCACCCTGTTGCCATCGTTTCTCTATCTCCCCGGCGAATTGGACTTCCCCAAGGACAGCCTGGCGTTACCCTGGGAGCGCGAACCTCGGTTCGTAGTGGGCGAACTGGCGCGCAAGCGCGGCGCCGAAAGTCCGTCGCGGCTTGTCGCTTCGGCCAAATCGTGGCTTTGCTACGCGGCGGTGAACCGAACTGCGCCCATCTTGCCCTGGCAGGCTCCGCAAGAAGTGCCCAAGCTTTCGCCCGTCGAGGCGTCTTCGCACTTCCTTGATTACTTGCGACGGGTGTGGGACCACTACCATGCGAAGGGGAAGCCGGAACTGGCTCTCAACGAGCAGGACGTCCTGCTCACAGTGCCCGCTTCGTTCGATGAAGAGGCGCGGGAATTGACGCGGCGCGCCGCCGAGCAGGCAGGTTTGAAAAACGTCACCCTGCTGGAAGAACCCCAGGCGGCATTCTATGCCTGGCTGGAGAGCAAAGGTGATGGATGGCGCAAACGCGTCAAGGTGGGCGACCTCGTTCTGGTGTGCGACGTTGGCGGAGGGACAACAGACTTCAGCCTGATCAGTGTTTCGGAGGCAGGCGGGGATCTGGTCCTCAAGCGAGTCGCCGTTGGAGAGCACATCCTGTTGGGCGGCGACAACATGGATCTGGCGCTCGCTCGGCTGCTCCAACAACGGTTGGAAGCCAACGGACATCACATTGATATCTGGCAATTGCACAGCTTGTGGCATCAGTGCCGGCTCGGCAAAGAGAGGCTCTTCGAGGAACCGAAAAGCCACAAGCACCCGGTTGCCTTGCTCGGCAAAGGCTCCAAGCTTGTGGGCGGGACGATCAAAGCTGAGTTGACGCGCGAAGATTTGAAGCAGGTTTTGGTGGACGGATTCTTTCCAAAAGTGGCGAGCAGCGAGATGCCGGCGCGGCAACGGCGCATTGGGATTCAGGAACTGGGTTTGCCCTACGCGGCCGACGCTGCTATCACCAGGCATCTGGCGCGATTCCTTTCGAGGCAAGTTCAGGATAGCCCCGAACTCGAGAAGATTCGCCGCGGCCGGAGCGGCTTGGCGTGTCCGACGCACGTGCTTTTCAACGGCGGGGTAATGAAGGCGGCCGTACTGCGGGACCGGCTCATTGAGGTGCTCAACGATTGGTTGCGCGAAGAAGGTTTTGACCCGCTCGGATCACGCGAGATTCTGGATACTCCCGATCTCGAACACGCCGTGGCCCGCGGCGCAGCCTACTACGGAAAGGCCCGGCGCGGAAGAGGCGTGCGCATCCGCAGCGGTGCCTCGCGCAGTTATTACATCGGCATCGAGAGCGCTTTGCCCGCGGTGCCCGGCATGGAAGCCCCGCTTAAGGCGCTCTGCGTTGTCCCCTTCGGGATGGAAGAGGGAACGGAGGCGCAAATTCCCGACCGGGAGTTCGGCTTGGTGGTGGGCGAAGCGGCGGAGTTTCGTTTCCTGAGCTCGAGCGTGCGCAAACAAGATCAGATCGGCAGCCTGCTCGAAGATTGGGGCGATGAGATTGAAGAGTTGAGCCCACTCGAGGTGACACTGAAACTGGATGGCCAGGAGGGCGCGGTTTTGCCCGTGCGCCTGGAAGCCCGCGTCACTGAAGTGGGCACACTCGAAGTGTGGTGCGTCTCGCGCGACGGTGCGCAGCGCTGGAAGCTCGAGCTGAACATCCGTGAAAAAACCGAGCGTCCCTGAGTGCTGTCACGCTTCGCGGCTTTGAAATGGTGTAGGGGTAGGGCTTGCCCTACCCGCCTGCCGCCGGCCCGCCGAAAGGGGACGGCAAGCCGTCCCCCTACAAGCTCTGCAGTTCGTAGCTGCTCGAGGAGCAAAAGAGGACAACTGCGGAGATGCTTCGCTTCGTTCAGCATGACACCGCTTGCCCGGATGCGAGATACAGATAAGTAATGCAAGACTCCAGCCGCTACATCATCGGCATTGATCTGGGCACGACAAACTCGGTTGTTGCCTACCTCGATAAGCAGGAAGCATCAGCGATTCAGGTATTCCAAGTGCCGCAACTGGTGGCGGAGGGTGAGGTTCGCTCCCTGCCCACGTTGCCCTCGTTTCTCTATTTCCCCAGCGAACAGGATTTGTCCGCAGGAAGCATGAAGCTTCCCTGGGAAGAGCGTCCGGAATCCGTGGCCGGTGTATTGGCGCGCGAGCAAGGCGCACTCCTGCCGGGGCGCCAGGTCTCTTCCGCCAAATCCTGGCTCTGCCATGACGCCGTGGATCGCCGGGCCAAGCTTCTGCCGTGGGGAGCCGAGCCTCCGGAACCGATGGTTTCGCCCGTGGAAGCCTCGGCCCGTTATCTCACCCATCTGCGCAATGCGTGGAATCACTCCTCCGCAGCCGCATCGCCCGGCGCCGAGATGCGATTCGAGAATCAGGAAATCGTTTTGACGGTCCCGGCTTCGTTCGACGAAGAGGCGCGCGAGTTAACGGTGGAGGCTGCGCACCTGGCGGGACTTGAAAAGCTGACTTTACTCGAAGAACCGTTGGCGGCTTTCTACGCCTGGATCGCCGCTCATCAAGACGCGCTAAATGTGGCGCCCGCGCTGCGCCGGGCGGGAAGACGCCCACGCAGTTCTCCCGCGGGAAAGATCGAGCTCAACGACGGTGAGCTGGTTTTGATTTGTGATGTTGGAGGCGGCACCTCTGATTTCAGTTTGATTCGAGCTCGCTTCGCCAACCAACAAGTGCAGTTCGAGCGCATCGCGATTGGCGAGCATCTGCTATTGGGAGGAGACAACCTCGATCTGGCGCTGGCACGGCGCGTCGAGGAGAAACTCCATGCTCCGAAGCTCAGCCTCCGCCAGCGCCACGCGCTCAGACGGACCTGCTGCGCCGCCAAGGAGCGGCTGCTCAGTGACCCGGCTCTGGACCGCCTTCCGATCAGCGTCCTGGGCAGCGGACGAGCGCTCGTCGGCGGGACGCTCACTTCTGAGCTGACTCGGGACGAGGTGGTGGAAGTTCTGGCCGGCGGTTTCCTTCCCAAAACCACTCCTGACGACCTGCCCGCTCATGACCGGCGTTTTGGTCTACGCGAACTGGGTTTGCCCTACGCGACCGAACCGGCGATCACCAAGCATCTGGCCGCGTTTCTCGTAGGGGCACGCCATGGCGTGCCCGTACAGAGTGGCCACGATGTGCTCCTGCAGGGAGGCGAAGCCGCGGCTATGCCGATGATCCGTCCGGATGCCATCCTGTTCAACGGCGGTTTCTTTGCTCCGGCCGTCACTCGGGAGAAGATCGTCGACGCAGTAGTGGGCTGGTTCAGCGGCAGCAACGCCTGGCGCCCGAAAATCCTTAGCAACCAGGCCCCGGAAAGCGCCGTAGCCATAGGCGCTGCGTACTATGGCCGGGTGCGGCGGGGCGGTGGCCTGCGCATCAGGGCGGGCAGCGCAAGAACCTACTACATCGGCGTGCAATCGGAAGGCGCCCAGGACCGCGCGCCTCAAGCCGTCTGCGTGCTGCCGTCCGGGATCGAAGAAGGAACAACGCTGCCGCTCACGAATCGTGAATTTGCGGTCCTCACCAATCGCCCGGTCTCGTTCACGCTCTACAGCTCGACCACGCGTCACGACGAGCACGGCGAAGTCGCTCTTCTCGACGCAAACCAGGTCCACCGGCACGCGCCGCTGGTCACCCTGTTGCGCTATGGAAAGAAGTCGCGCCAGATCGAATTAGGCGTGCAGCTCACCGCCAGCTTCACGGAGGTGGGAACTCTCGAACTCTGGTGCGAGTCGCTGAAGACGCAGCACCGCTGGCGCTTGCAGTTCGAGCTACGAGGCAACGAAGACCAACCTGCAGAGGCTGCCGCGACGCCTTCGCAGGCGCCTCCACCCATCCCCACCCAGACGGTAGAGGCCGCGGCGAAACTGATTCGGGAGGTCTTCGGTCCAGCGCATGAGGCGCGCGGGCAAGATGCCCGCGCCACAGCAGGAGGGACGCCTCCGCTACAACCTGAAACGATCGTGAGCAAACTCGAAGCCACCCTCGGCCACAGCAAAGACTCCTGGCCCATGGGCACGATCCGTTCGCTCTGCGATGTCCTCGCCGAGGTTGCCGGCGGGCGCGCCAAGAGCCGCCGGCACGAGGCTCGCTGGCTCAATCTGTTTGGCTTTTGCCTGCGGCCCGGCTTCGGCGCCTTGTTGGATGATTGGCGGATCAACCAGGCGCGCCGGGTTTACCTTGCGGGGCCGTCATTTCCCAAAGATCCTCAATGCCAGGTTGAGTGGCTGGTGCTTTGGCGCCGGGTGGCAGGCGGGCTTAACGCCGGTCAGCAGGGCGAACTGCACCAGAAGTACGGAGGCCTGTTGGGAATCAGCGGAAAGAAAACGAGCGGACGGCTGAACAGCCAGGTCGAGCACGAAGGCTGGCGCCTCCTAGCCAGCTTAGAGCACCTTCCCGCGACATTGCGGGCCTCGCTGGGCGAGGAGTTGCTGGCCAGAATCCGCCAAGAACCCGCCGAGAAGGCCTGGCTGTGGTCGCTCGGACGGGTGGGTGCGCGCATCCCACTGTACGGTCCACTCAACTGTGTGGTCTCGGTTGAAACCGCATCAAAATGGCTCCAAGCGCTGCTCGATCTCACGGAATTCACAACCGAAACAGCATCGGCAATTGTCCAGCTTGGGTCGCTTACCGGCGATCACCTGCGCGATATCGACGATGATCTGCGCCAACAGTCCATCGCGAGGTTGGCCGCGGCGGGCGTCAGTGAGGAATTGGCGCGCGGCCTGCACCAATACGTCCCGCCGGCACGTGCGGACGCCGTTCGCATCTTCGGTGAGTCTTTACCGGAAGGGTTGCGACTGGTAGAGTAGTTCCCTTATTACTAATGCTACGAGGGCCTGACGCCCGGCCATTTACAAAACGATTTCAAATGACACATTGCAAATTTCAGACGGCAAATTTCAGATATCAGAAGGTCTTAAATTTGAAATTTGCCATTTGAAATTCTTTTCTCGTGAAGTGGGGGAGCATCATGATTCGCAAACTAGTCTGCATTTATGCTTTTTGGCTGATAGTCTCGCCGTGCGCGGCGCAAACGGAAATGACCATTGTGAGGCCAAAACCCATCGACGACGTGCTGGTGAATCCCGGCATGGGCATTGAAACTTTCCAGCGCTTCAGCGGCCAAGCCCTGAATGCCGGCCTGGGCTGGTCCGAAGAAGGGCCTACCGCAAAGCTCAGCGAGGCGACTTCCCCGCCGGACTTCCCTGCTTCTTCCATCTCCTACTGCCGCTGGTTCTGGCAGGAGCTCGAACCGGAACAGGGCAAGGTTCGCTGGGAAATTATTGACCAAGCCTTGTCGGAGGCGCACGCGCACGGACAAGCCTTGGCCATCCGGCTGATGCCCTACGATCAAAAGCATCCGTTACCCGTGTGGTATCAAAACTCGGGGGCGCGTCGCGCCAACCGGCCCACGGACAAGGACGGCGACATTTGGCAGCCGGACTTCACCGATCCGCTCTACCTGAAATACTGGGGCGACGTGGTGGCAGCCGCGGGCGCGCGCTACGACGGGCACCCGGATCTCGACAGCGTCGATATCTCGTCGGTCGGCTACTGGGGCGAGGGCTGGAGCGATTACATGCCGCCTTTCCCTTACCAGAAGGCTCTCATCGACATCTGGCTTGATGCCTTCAAACATACTCCGCTGCTGATGAACTTCGATCAGGAGCAGGCGCTCGCCTATGGCACGCAGCAGGGCGCCGGCTGGCGGCTCGACTGCTGGGGCGACATGCGGGGCATCACCGGCGGCCGGTGGTGCCACATGTTCGACCTCTACCCGGAGCAGATTGTGCGTGCGGGCATCCAGGACGTCTGGCAACGGAGCCCCGTTTCACTGGAAACTTGCTGGGTCCCCGGCTATTGGAAGCAGCAGGGCTGGGACGTGGATTACATTCTCGCTCAGGCGCTGCGCTGGCACGTCTCCTCCGTTAACATCAAATCGTCGGCGATTCCGCCAGAGTGGAAAGCTCGCTTCGACGATTTTCAGAAGAAGCTGGGCTATCGCTTGGTTCTCCGGAGGCTGGAGTACGCCCGCCGCACGAAGGCCGGGACGATGGCGCCATTACACATGTGGTGGCTCAATGCCGGCGTTGCGCCTGTCTACAGGCCTTACGAGCTTGCGCTGCAGATTACCTCGCCTACACGATCGGCGACCATCAAACTGCCCGTGGACGTGCGCAAGTGGCTCCCCGGCGATGCGGTTTACGATGGCACGGCTTACCTTCCGGCCACACTAAAACCCGGTGACTACCGCGTTCGCGTAGCGCTTCTCGACCCGCGAACTGAACAGCCGGCCGTCCGCCTGGCCATCGAAGGCCGGCAATCCGATGGCTGGTACGACGTGGGCGCGATCAGCATTGAGTGAGTTGGCATTTACACAACGCCCCCCCGGCCCCTCTCCCCCTTGGGGGAGAGGGTGGTCCGCAGCCGGCGTTTTCATCAGCCGGGGCGGGCCGGGTGAGGGGGTCCATGGGAGTGCGGAAACGCGGCAGCGCATGAAGCGCCTGATCGTTAATGCGGATGACTTCGGCTTGACGGACGGGGTTAACCAAGCCATCATAGATGCGCACCATGATGGACTGCTCAGCAGCACAACCCTGCTGGCAAACGGCGAAGCCTTCGCGGCGGCGGCGGCGCTGTCGCGCCAAGCCCCGCGTTTAGGAGTTGGCATTCATCTGAATCTCACGGAAGGCAAACCCGTCGCCCCTGCTTCATCCGTTCCCACTCTCATCAATGGCCGTGGGGTCTTCGCGAGAAAACCCGCCGGCCTGTGGCAAGCGATGCTGCTGGGTCGAGTGCGTGCGGTCGAAATTGAGAGAGAGCTGCACGCCCAGGTTGAAAAGGTTCTGGCCGCGCGCATTGTGCCGACTCATCTGGATAGTCACAAGCACGTGCATGCCCTGCCGGCGCTTGGCAAGATGAGCCTGAAGCTCGCCCGCCAATACGGCATCAAGGCGATTCGTTCGGTGGCGGAGGCGTGGCCTGCGTTAGGCTATTTGCTGGGACGATTTCCGCGCGCCAAGGCAACGATCCTGAGACAGCGCTTCAACAGCCTCGCCCTTTCCCTTCTTTACCGGGGCTGGTGCCGCCGGCTGCCGCAAGCGGGGGTAGCGTGCGCTGAGCATTTCTACGGTGTCACGGCCACCGGGTTCCTGGATGAGGAACTCCTGCGCGAGATTCTCCGCCGGGTCCCGGACGGGACGAGTGAATTGATGTGTCACCCCGGCTTTGTGGATGAAGCGCTGAGGCAAACGCCCACGCGCCTGCTCGAGCAGCGAGAAAAGGAATACCAAGCCCTGACACGGCCAAGTGTCAAACTCTTGGCCAAAAACCTTGGCATACAGATTATTAATTATGGCGACCTCGCAAATGATCTCCATTGTCGTGCCTTTGTACAATGAACAGGAGAATGTTCGACCACTCTACACGCGGCTCACCGAAGTGCTGAATCGCATCGGCCAGCCTTACGAGCTGGTGTTTGTGGACGACGGCAGCCGCGATCAAACGCCCGAAATCCTGGATGAAATCTACGCGAACGACAGCCGCGTGTGCGTGGTCCGGCTGCGGAGGAATTTCGGCCAAGCGCCGGCCCTGCAAGCGGGATTTGATTCTGCCCGAGGCGACATCATCATCTCCATGGATGGGGATCTCCAACACGACCCGGAAGACATCCCAGAGTTCCTGGCCCAAATGGCGAAGGGGTACGATGTGGTCAGCGGCTGGCGAGTGGCCAGAAAGGATGCGTGGCTCACGCGCCGCCTTCCCAGCCGCATCGCCAATTGGATGATGGCGAAACTTTCCGGCATTCCGCTGCACGATTTCGGCACGACATTCAAAGCCTACCGCCGCGAGGTTCTGGAGAACGTTCATCTCTACGGGGAGTTGCATCGCTTCATACCGGTCCTGGCAAGCTGGGCCGGGGCGAACACTACGGAAATTCCGATCAAGAATACGGTGCGTGAAAAGGGGAAGTCGAACTACGGCCTCTCCAGGACCGTGCGAGTCTTGCTCGACTTAATCGGGATCAAGTTTCTACTCGATTATTCCACCCGGCCTCTGCACTTTTTCGGGCTCTTGAGCCTGCTCGGCGTGGGCGCCGGCAGCGGCATCGCGCTCTTCCTTTTGTACGAGAAGCTATGGCTCCACAGAGCCATCATGCTGGCCCACGGGCCGCTGCTTTTTGTCGCGATGCTTCTGTTCCTCACCGGCGTTCAGTTTCTTTCCGTCGGCCTCATCGGCGAAATGCTTTCTCGCACGTACTACGAGTCCCAGAAGAAACCCATTTATTCACTGCGGGAAATCAAGCGCCGCAGGCCGGAATCAACACTCAAATGACGCTTCTTAAGATTGTCGGCGACTCCCTGCTGGTGGTCGCGACGTTTCCCTTCATCTATTATTTGATCGTCCTGTACAGCTCCTGGCGTTTTTTCCGCCGCCCCGTCGCGCCAGCCAGTTCTAAACAGGGCAGTTTCACCCCTCCCGTCAGCAACCTCAAGCCTGTTCGAGGCCTCGACCCGGATGCCTATGAGAACTTCGCCAGCTTTTGCCGCCAGGACTACCCGGATTACGAACTGCTGTTTTGCGTGGGAGACAAGGATGCCCCGGTGGTTCCCGTGCTCGAGAAGCTGGCGCGTGATTTCCCTGAGCGGCGGATTCGCATTCTTTTCGGCGGGGATGGCCATGCCATCAATGATAAGGTCGGGAAACTGGCGCGCCTGGTGCGCGAGGCGCAGCATGAGACCCTGGTGATCAACGACAGCGACGCGCGCGTGAGGCCCGACTATCTGCGCACCGTGGTCGCGCCCCTGGCAGATCCCAAGGTGGGCGCGGTCACCTGCTTCTATATACCGATCGACGCCAAAACTCCGGCGCAAAAGCTGCAAACCATTGGCATGGTTTCCGATTTCTACGCCGGGATTCTGGCCGCCTGGCAACTGGACGGAGTGAAGTTCACGCTCGGCCCGACCATCGCCACCACCCGCACCCAGCTCGAGGGCTTCGGCGGGTATCGTTCGCTCGGAAGCCGGCCGGCAGACGATCTTCTGGTGGGCCGGTTAATCGCAGAGCGCGGCTTCGAGGTGCGCCTGCTGCCTTACACCATCCAGACGGTGCCGGACTACGCCTCCATGCCGGAACTGATTCACAAGCGCATCCGCTGGCTCGCCGTCATGCGCCACATGCGCCCCTGGGGCCATCTGGGTCTGCTGTTCACGCAAGGACTTCCGTGGTCGCTCGCCGCCTTCGCGATTCATCCGACCGTGGCCGTGGGATGCGGCTATCTTGGGACTTACCTTGGACTCAGGTTGGCCATGACGTGGCTCATCGGCGCCCGGGGGCTTCGGGATCAAACGCTGCGCGGGAGAATGTGGCTGCTGCCGGTGTGGGACGCCATGGCGTTTCTTCTCTGGCTCGCCAGCTTCGGCAAAAACCGCTTCCAGTGGCGCGGCGGCGAATATCGGCTCCGCAACGGTCAACTCGTACCGGGCACTCCCCATTCATCGGAGAAGTGAGATAGGCAGTGCATTCCGCTCGCAACGAGATGAGCAGCCCTCTCCGTTGGAGCACGTCATTCCTGCGAAAGCGGGAATCCATTGGCTCCTGGACCGACGATGGACCCGCGCTTTCGCGGGGGTGACGAGGGGTTGACTTTTGTCTGAGTAGGTGGGCTGCAGCCCCACGACCAGTCGCCATGACAAGCGACGGGATGGGGTCTTATTTGGCCCGTTCCTTGTTTGCGCCCACCGCCGCCAATTGAGGCCCGGGCGCTGCGGCCTCGGCGGGCACGCCCGGACGGCGTACATTGCGCGCCTTTCGCCAATTCACCTGCGGCATCATTTTGCTGGCGTCGATGCGATCTCGATAGCGGAGGGCAATATTCATCAGCGAGTCAAGCAAGGAATCGGAAAGCAG
>Ga0326728_10005481_pt1 | contig 35512 bp, 20 predicted proteins | sample MB3enrmetagenome_FD_207602 | JGI IMG/M metagenome (GOLD analysis project Ga0326728, IMG submission 207602) | Lab enriched peat soil microbial communities from McLean, Ithaca, NY, United States - MB31MN | ecosystem: Environmental > Terrestrial > Soil > Wetlands > Peat | place: USA: New York...
CGCTACAATCGTTCTTCCCTATGGATGACCCAGCTCCCCTACCTACCGCTCGGAGCCGCGCCTCGACCATCCGCTACCTGGTGGCCGTTCTGCTGCTCCCGTGGATCGTACTTTGGCGCCAGGACAACTCCTTGTTTACGGGGTACGGCTACCTCGACCCCTGGTTCTACCTGGGCTTCTTTCGCAACCTGGTGGAATTCAAACGTAACTTGTATCCCGGGACCTACTACGGCAGCCGCCTTTCGTGGGTTCTCCCGGGAGCCGCCCTGCATAGCCTGTTTTCGCCGGTGGCCGCCAACTGCCTTTTGCACCTGGGCGTTCACACGGTGGCCACGGTTTCGCTGTTCCTGACGCTCAAGTGGGTGGCCGGCGCGCGCCGGGCGTTTCTAGCGGCCATGCTGTTCTCCGTCAACCCGTGGCTGTGGTCGGCGACCGGCTGGGATTACGTGGACGGCATCGCCATCGCCTACTGTCTTCTCACCGTGGCGCTGCTCACCTGGGCGGCATTGCAGCCCGGACGCCGTTGGGCGCTGGTGGTGGCGGGCATGGCCATGGCGGGCCTGGCCTACTGCAATCTGTACTGGGTGACTCTGGCGTGGCTTCTGCCGCTGGGGTACATCGCCATGACGTGGGCCTGGCATCGCACGCCGCCCCTGCGATCGTTCTTCGCGCTGTGCCTCTGGTTCGGCGCCGGCTGCGTAATCGTGACCGTGGCGCTCGGCGCGGTGAACTGGTTCCTGGATGGCCATTTCTTCTTCTACGCCCCATCGGTTCTGGAGGCATTGAAGATCCGCGGCAACAACCTGAAGTGGTTCGACCTGCCCTGGAAGAACGGCGCGCCGTCCGCCTGGCTGATGTTTGCAGCCGTCGCGGCGGTCACCGCCGTGGCCATTCTGGCCACGCGATTGCGCAACTGGACTCGCCCTGGCAACGCCGCGCCGGTGCTGTTCTCGGCGCAGTTGCTGTGCGCCCTGGCCTGGATGGCTTATACCCAGGCGCACGGCAACCCCGTGCTGGGCATCTACTACTACGCCAGCGATCTGCTGCCCTTCACCTTCCTGGTAATCGGCGTCTGGTTCTGGCCGGGGTTGGAGTCCGTCAAGACGCGCACCTGGGTACTGATTTGTTTGGCCGCGGCCGCGCTCTTCGGGCTGGTGTGGATGGACCGCGTTGCCGGCTTCCTCGCCGCCGTTCCGCATGCCGCGCTCGCGGGCATCGCCGCCCTGGTAGTGTCGCTGCCGTTCCGCCGCCGCGCGGCCGGGGTGGCGCTCTCGCTGGCCGGATCGGCCCTGTTGCTGGCTGTCGGAGTAGGTCCGCGATATGCCGGATTGCAAGCACACGCATTTCGCCGCCAGTATGAGTCCATCATGGACGCCCGGGCGCGCGTCGAAACCGTCCGCCGCGGCGCCGCCGTCCGATTCTTGTACGACCTGGCGGATAGCGCCGCGCCCGACGCCACGGCTCTGAGTTCCACCTACCCCTGGTCGGGCAGCCTCATAGGCAAGAGTTCCACCGAGACGGTCCCTGGCATGGATAAGCTATGCGACGTGGAGCTGACGCCATCCACCGTGGTCGCCGCCATATCGGCCAACGGCGCGCGTGGACCCGGTTTCGTCCAGTCCGCGCTGGCCGGATGTTGGGAGGGAAAAGGGCTGCGCGCAACGCCCGTCGAGACCGACGGCTACGACCGCGGTTCCTACCGCTGCACCATGGCCCTGCTGCGCGTCGAGCCGGCGCCCGGAGCGTGGATTCCCGCCGGTCCCGTATTCGACTCCGGCCGCGGCGCCGATCTGCGGGACGCCGCGACCGCGCAGGACTCCGAATTCCCGCCGCAACGCTGGACCTTGCAACCGGGCGGCGATTCCCGCGCTTACTTGCGCCCCGGACCCGCGGGCGTACGGGTTCAGACCCACGCCACGCCTGGGTCCATCGCGGCCCTCTACGCGGTGTTGCGCGCGTCGGCCGCCGGCCGGTACCGGTTCGCCATGCGATACTGGAGGACCGACGGTTTCATTCACTTCGGCGCATACCAAGCCGGCCATTGGCTGGCTTCCGCCACGAAGCCCTACTGGGATGGAACCGATCCGAACCTGGTCTTCTGGGTCGACCTGGCTGCCGGAGACGAGTTTCAATTGGCCATCGACAACAACAACGAGGTTCAGCTTCCCGCTTCGTTCCTGATGAAGGGCGTCACTGCCATAAGGGTCGGAAATTCGCCGGGCGGAGACTCGCCCCGGTAAACCACCATGCCTGGTCCTACTCCCAACGGCCCCGCCGCGATTCCCAAGGAGCGGCTCTACCCGTACCTGATCGGCGTTCTGCTGCTCCCCGTACTGGTGTTGTGGCGCCAGGACAATACTCTGTTCACGGGCTACGGATACCTCGACCCATGGTACTATCTCGGCTTCTTTCGCAACTTCGTGGAATTCAAGCGCAACCTGTATCCCGCGACCTACTACGGCAGCCGCCTTTCGTGGGTCCTGCCGGGAGCCACCCTGCATAGCCTCTTTTCGCCGGTAGCCGCCAACTGCATCCTCCACCTGGGCGTCCACACCGTGGCCACGGCTTCGCTGTTCCTGACGCTCAGGTGGTTAGCCGGCGCGCGCCGGGCATTTCTCGCGGCCATGCTGTTCTCCGTCAACCCGTGGCTGTGGTCGGCAACGTCTTGGGATTACCCGGACGGCATCGCCATCGCCTACTGTCTGCTCACCGTGGCGCTGCTCACCTGGGCGGCATTGCAGCCCGGACGCCGTTGGGCGCTGGTGGCGGCTGGCATGGCCATGGCGGGCCTGGCCTACTGCAATCTGTATTGGGTGACTCTGGCGTGGCTTCTGCCGCTGGGGTACATCGCCATGACGTGGGCCTGGCATCGCACGCTGCCGCTGCGATCGTTCCTCGACCTGTGCCTCTGGTTCGGCGCCGGCTGCGTACTCGTGACCGTGGTGTTCGGCGCGGTCAACCGGTTCCTGGACGGCCATTTCTTCTTCTACGCGCCTTCGATTCTGCAGGCATTGAAGATCCGCGGCATCATGCTCTGGCCCGACGGACCCTGGAAGAACGGCGCGCCGTCCGCCTGGCTGCTGTTCGCGGCGGTCGCGGTGGCCGCGGCCGTGGCGATTCTGGCCACGCGATGGCGGAACTGGACCCATCCCGGGAACGCCGCTCCGGTGGTGTTCTCGCTGCAGTTGCTGTGCGCCCTGGCCTGGATGGCCTATACCCAGGCGCATGGCAGCCCCGTGCTGGGCATGTTCTACTATGCCAGCGATCTGCTGCCCTTCACCTTCCTGGTGATCGGCGTCAGGTTCTGGCCGGGGCTGGAGTCCGTCGCGACGCGCACCTGGGTATCGATCTGTTTGGCCGCGGCCGCGCTTTTCGGACTGGTCTGGCTGAACGGCGTGGCCGTGTTCCTCGCCGCCGTTCCGCATGCCGCGCAAGCCGGCATCGCCGCCCTGGTAGTGTCGCTGCTGTTCCGCCAGCGCGCGGCCGGTGTGGTGCTGTCGCTCGCGGGATCGGCCCTGTTGCTGGCTATCGGGGTAGCTCCGCGATACTCCGGGCTGGACGCGCATGCCTACCGCCGCCAGTATGTGTCGATTATCGACGCCCGCTCGCACCTCGAATCCATTCGCCGCGGCGCCGCCGTTCGCTTCGCGTACGACGACAAAGATCGCGCCGCGCCGGCCGCGGCGGCGCTGGCCTCTACCTACCTCTGGTCCAACACCCCCGTCGGCGGAACTCCCACCTCGCCCGCCGCTGGCCCGGGCGCTGCCTGCGACGTGGAACTGGCGCCGACCACGCTGATGGTGGCCATTTCGGCGGATGGCGCGCGTGTGGCTGGCTACGCGGCGTCCGCGGTGGCCGGATGTTGGGAGGGCAAGGGGTTGCGCCTGTCGCCGGCCGGGACCGACTCCTTCGACCGCGGCTCCTACCGCTTCACTGTGGCGGCCTGGCGCGTCGAGACGGCGCCCGGAATGTGGACCCCGGTGGCTCCCGCATTCGACTCCAACCGCCGCGCCGTTCTGGAGGATGCCGCCGCCTCGCTAACGTCCCCATTCCCGCCACAATTCTGGGCTCTCGAACCCGGCGGCGATTCCCGCGCCCACCTGCGCCCCGTGCCGGGCGGCGTCCAGGTTCAGACCCACGCCACGCCCGGTTCGCTCGCGGCCCTGTACCCGGTGTTGCGCGCGCCGCTGGCCGGCCGCTACCGCTTCGCCATGCGCTACTGGAGGATCGCGGGCGCGATTCGCTTCGGCGCATACCAGGCGGACGGCGCCGGCCGATGGCTGGCTTCCGCCACCGAGGCTTACTGGGACGGGACCGATCCCAACCTGATCTTCTGGGTCGACCTGGCTGCCGGAGAGGAATTTCAGTTGGCCATCGCCAACCATAATGGATCGGTCCGGCTTCCCGCGTCGTTCCTCATGAAGGGCGTCAATGCCGTCCGCGTCGCGGATCGGGCGGCCAGCGTGCCCCGGTAAGCCGCCATGTCTCATCCGTCTCCGTTTCAGGATGGGCCCGCCGCGGGTTCCCGGCCGATGCCGCATCTGCCGGGCCGGATCTACGGGTACGTCATCGCCCTTCTTTTGCTTCCCGCGCTGGTCCTGTCGAGACAGGACGACGTGCTTTTCACGCCTATCGGCTGGAGCGATGCGTGGTTCTACTTCGGATACGCCAACAACCTGGTGGAATTCAAGCGCTACCTGTTCCGGAACTTTTACTACGGCACGCGCCTTGCCTGGATTCTGCCCGCCCACGCGGTCTACTCCCTGTTTTCCCCCGTGACGGCGGCCTACGTCTTGCACCTGCTGGTCTGGGCGGTGGCGACGCTCTCGTTCTTTTTCGCGCTTCGTTGGATTGCCGGCGCGCGGAGTGCGTTCCTTACGGCGCTGCTCCTGGGCATGCATCCGTGGTTGTGGAACTCCACCGGTTGGAACTATCCGGACGGCGCGGCCATCGCTTATGCTTTGGCCGCCATCGCGTTATACACCCGCGCGGCGCTGCAACCTCCCCGCCGGGCTTCTCTATTCATGGCCGGCGCCGCCGCCGCCGGCGCCCTCCACTGCAATTTTTGTTGGGTGGGCCTGGGGCCGGTGTTGCCCTTGACCTACATCGGGCTGGCCTACGCCTGGCACAAGCGGTCCGCGATCCGGTCGGCGTGGGAAGCGGCCCTCTGGAGCGGCCTGGGCGTGGTCCTGCTGACTGCGCTGTTGGGCGCCGTCAACTACTGGCTAGACGGCGAGTTCGGGCTGTTCGGGCCGTCCCTGCGGTGGGCGCGCGGGCTGGTGTCGCACCCCGTCGAGTGGACCGCCGGCATGTGGGGCGCCCACGGCCTGCCGCCATGGTTGTGGTTCGGAGCGGCTGGTATTTTGATTTCCGCCGTTCTGCTCCCGGGGCGGCTCCGCCGCGGGGTTCGCCACTCCCGCACGCCCGCGCTGGTGTGTTCGCTGCAGTTGGGTCTTACGCTGGCCGTCCTCGCGTACATGCAAGGCACCGGAGCCCCGGGGCTCGCCTACACGTATTACGCCTGCTATCTCATCCCGTTCACCTTCCTCGTGGTGGGCACTTCGTGCTGGAAGGACATCGCCAATTTGAGCGCCAGGACCTACCTGCCAATTTGCGTCCTGGCAGTCGCGGTTTTCGGATTCGTCTGGTATGCCGGCGCATTCCGAGACCTGTCCGCGTGGCTGCCCACGGGCGTGGTTGCCGCTCTCATCCTCGTCATCCTGCTCGCCGCCCTATTCGTGCGTGGCGCGGTGGCCTCGGCGCTCCTGGCCATCGCCGCTTTCGGAATCCTCACGGAGCAAACCCGTCTCCCGGCCGCCTCTCACCTCGAAGCCCGCCGCAACTACCAACGTCTCACCCGGACGCGCCAGCGCCTGGAACTCGTCCGCCACGGCAGGCGCATCGATTTCTGGTTCGACGAGAACGACCCCGAATATCCCAACAACATCTCGCTGGTTTCCACCTATATTTACAACCAGAGCTTCTTTAGCACCAGCTTTCCACAATTGACCTGCGGCCCCTCCACCGCGCCCAACACCGGTGTCGTGGTGCTCTCCACCAGGGAGGACGCTGCTGAATTGGCTCGCCGCGCCTTAGCCGATTGCTGGCGCCGCGACGGGCTGCTGGCCCAGGTGGAATATTCCGCCGTGGTTGAGGGCGTAACCCGGCCATACACCGTGACGGCCATATTCGCGGCGCCGGACCTTGCCGCGCGCCGCCCCTTACGCGCGGCGTTCGATGCCGCGGGCCGAGGCTCGCTCGCTCCCCTGGACAACCCGGCGGACTCCGCCCCGTTTCCCCTCGACCGCTGGCGCGTGCTGCCGCGGACCTATGCGCGTTTCTCGCCCGCCGGACTGCGGGTGCGAACTCCCCGTGACGCTTTCGCCTTCGCGCTGGTCTATCCCCCGCTGGTGGCGCCGGCCACCGCGCGGTATTCCTTCACGGTCAAATACCAGCCGGGTTCGGGGTGGTTCGCCTTCGGCCTGTGCCAACCCGGCCTCTACAATTGGATGGATGTCGGCACCTCGCAGAGTCGCTTCCAGCCGCCCGGACAGGTCGTGGTCTTTGCCGACCTGAAGCGAGGCGACGGCTTCGAGCTGGCGATCGAGAATAACAACAACGACGGACCCGGCGCGGCCTCCTTCGCGATCCAGGAGGTGAGCGCGGTGATTCTGGCTTCCGGCTCCAGCGCACCGCTTACACTCGGAACTCCCGCACCGCCTCCACCACGCGCATCTGATCGCTCTCTTCCAGCCCGTTATAGAACGGCAGGCGGACCAGCCGCGCGCTGAGGTCCTCGGTGACGGGACATTGTCCGGCGTACCCGCCGCCCCGCAAACCCATGGCGGAGAGGTGCAACGGCACGTAGTGGAAGACCGCCATCGCGCCGCGGCTCTTCAGGTGCGCGATCAGGGCGTCGCGCGATTCCGCGGCCGGCAGAATCAGGTAGAACATGTGGTACGGCTGCTCGCAGCCTTCCGGCACGTAGGGACGCCGCACCCCGCTGGCCGCCGCCCAATCGCGCAGGCTCTCGTTGTAGAGGCTCCACACGCGCCGGCGGGCCGCCTGGATGGAGTCGCGCGCCTCCAGTTGCGCGTACAGGAACGCCGCCAGCACATCCGACGGCAGAAAGCTCGAGCCCACGTCCACCCACGTGTACTTGTCCACCTGGCCGCGGAAGAAGCGGCTCCGGTCGGTCCCTTTTTCGCGCAGAATCTCGGCCCGTTCCACGTAAGCGTCGTCGTTCAGCAGCAGCGCTCCGCCTTCGCCGCAACTGACGTTCTTGGTTTCGTGGAAGCTCAACCCGGCCAGCGCACCGAAAGTGCCCAGATTGCGCCCCCGGCGCCGCCCGAACAGTCCGTGCGCGTTGTCTTCCACCACGGTCACGCCGTGCCGCGCCGCGGTGGCCAGAATGCTCTCCATTTCGCATCCCACCCCCGCGTAGTGGACCACCGCGATGGCGCGGGTCCGTGGCGTGATCAGCGCCTCCAGCTTGGTCTCGTCCAGGTTCAGCGTGTCGCGCCGGATGTCCGAGAAGACGATCTTGGCGCCGCGCAGCGCGTAGGCGTTCACCCCCGACACGAAGGTGAACGAGGGCGCGATCACCTCGTCTCCCGGACGGATATTCAGCAGCAGCGCGGTCATCTCCAGCGCGTCCGTGCACGAAGTGGTCAGCAGCGCGCGCCGGCAGCCGGTGATCTCTTCCAGCAGCGACTGGCAGCGTCGCGAAAACGCCCCGTCTCCCGAGATATGTCCGCTCGCAATCGCCTGGCGGATGTATTCAAACTCCTTGCCGGTGGTGTAGGGCCGATTGAAGGGAATCATGGACGCGGGCCGCGCCTGTTCGGGTTGTGCCATCGCATTATCATACTTAGCTTAGCAACCGGCTTGGCTCACCAGCCCGCCTGTTGGGGGGGCCGTGGCGCGCCAGGCTTACCGGGTCCCGGATACACTCTCGACCCGCACCAGGGACAGCCGATAGCTCCAATCGCCGCGTGGGATGATGTCGGTCTCGAGCGGCGCTACCCGCAGTCCCTTTGCGCTCCAACAGGCCGTGAGGGTGGATGCTACGAAGTCCGCCCCGTGCGACGCGTCCGACGCAATCGCGGCGACGATCGTGGACGGCGCCTGTTCCTGGCCGCATGGCGGCGTGTCGAAACTCTGGCTCAGCAAGGCATCCCCCCAGGAGTATGTGGAGGTCAGCGCCACGGCGTCCGACACGGCGCGGTCCTTTTGGTCGTACCAGAATCGAACCGGCTGGCCCTGCCGGACGGCCTCCACGCGCTCCCGGGCGCGGCACAGCGCCACGTACTGATCGTGGTACCCATGCGCGTCGACCCCGCCATAGCAAGGGCCCACGCCTATGGCCGTTAACACCACAAAACCGCCCAAACCGCAGATCGCGTTCTCCGGCGACAGGCGCCACACCAGGGACGCGACTACGGCCGCCAGGCCGGTCCAGACGGGGTATGGAACCCCGGAGATGCTTTCGCCCTGCCAGGCGTAGCCCAAAACCAATGCCGCGGCACAACAAAAAAACAGGTAGTGCCGCGGCCGCACCGTTTCCAACTCCTTCCAGAACCCCGCGCCGATTACCAGAAAACTAAAGGGCAGCAGAATGCTGGCGCGGTGCGGATAGCCCAGCAGCGCGTCCCCCCGAATCTGGCGCCATATCGTCCATGCCAAAGCGGCCAGGAACAGCCAGGAGAACACCGCCCCGGCCGTCATCCCGCGGAAAGCGCTTCGCCGTTCCCCCAACAGAACCACCACCGATGTGGCCGCCGCCGCAATCGCGAACAGCAACCAGGGTGACGGCGCCCCTCCCCGCCACAGACCCAGCCCCCAGGGTGCGGGTGAACTGTTGCCATGGAGGAGCGCCAGCACCGGGGAAGCGTAAAACCCGAAGGCGCCGTCCAGCCCATGGTTGATCGCGGCGAACACCACGGTCGCCAGCACACACCCCGGGCCAAACCAACCGCACAAAACCAGGAAAGAACGCACCGGAGAGGTTCCGTGCCACGCCCGCGTGAGGCCCATATAGTACAGCGGCAGAAGAGGCGACAGCATCAACCAGTCGGAATTGGAGTACACCAGGGCCGCCAGCGCCACCCCCGCGGCCATGAGAGCCCAGCGGCGCGCCGGAGCCACCGCCGCCCAAGTCAGCAAGGCCATGGTCAAAAGGCAGTAGGCTATGCCGATTCCATCCACATAGTCCCAGCCCGCCGCGAACGCGAACCATGGGTTCAGCGAAAACAGCATGGCCGCCACGAAAGCCCGCCGCGCCCCAACCACCCACAGGAGCGTCAGAAACAGCGAGACGCTGGCCAGCGTGTGCACGCCCAGATGCAGGATACAGTTGGCCGCGAGCGGCGCAAACAGCTTGTGGACCGCCGCGCCCGGCAGGATCCAGGACAGGTGGGAGGCGAACGAATTCCCCGGGGGAAAGTACCGTTTAAACTCCACCAGGTTGCGAAAATATCCGAAATACACCCACGGATCGATGAAGCCGTAACCCGTGAAGAGTATGTTGTCCTGGCGCCAGAGGACGATCAGCGGCAGCAGGCATACGACCGCCAGATAGCGGATTGTTACGGCCCCGCTTTCCGCGGCCGCGGGCATGGGGCGCGGGCGTCTGTCGCCGGTCATAATTGTCGCGAGCGTGAATGGAGCGAATCGCAGACAATTCTAACACTCCGAAACTTGCGGGGCTTCGTTCCGGTTCGGCGCGCAATTCCCGCGCCGCCTTCGGTGATCGTTGTAAAATCGGCTTTGTGCAAAGTCCCGGTGGTGGTATCGGCGCAACCCGCCGCAGGCGCGGATTCGCGCGGCATGCGGAGGCAGCCCTGAGCGCCGTCGCGGAGAGCCGCATATGATGTGGCGGGTTTACCCGCTCGCCATCGCCGCCGCCCTATCCTGTCTGGGATATGGGTTCGGTCTCGCACGGCTCCTGGGAATCCCGGTAAGCCTGGGCGACGCCGGTCTTCTCGGGCTCACTTGCCTCGCCATACTCGGTTGCGCCATCCATTTTGTTTCCGCGCTTTCCACCACGGTTCAGATGGTTGTCATTGGCGCGGGCCTGGCGCTTTGCGTGGTCTTCCGGGACGAGCTGATCCGCCAGTCGCGGGGAAACGTGGTATCGATATTCGTCGGCCTCTCGGCCTTCTTCCACAGGTACGCGTTCACCTCTTACGACAATGGCTTGTACCACCTTCAGGCGGTCAAGTGGAACAGCGAGTTTCCGATCACACCGGGCCTGGCGAATCTCCATGGAAGGTTGGCGCTCAATTCGGTGCTTTACGTCATGGCCCCATTGGACGATCGGGCTGCGTTCGGGTGGGTCTCGGTCCTGCTCCTGCTGCTCTTTGTTTTGATGGCCTGCTATGCGCGCTTCTCCGAGGCCCGCCGAGGCACCGTGGCGTTTTGGTTTTTAGGCCTGGCTATCGCCTTTCTGGCGCTGGGCGCCCAGGGAGCGGTGGGTTGGCTGGGGGTTTTGAATGCCGATGGATTTGTGGCGATCCTGACAGTGTACTGGGTCTGTATCGCGCTGTCTCTCGACTCCCGGCCCCAAACCAACGTCCCGCTGCTCTTGCTGACCGCTGTGCTGGCGTTGACCGTGAAGCTGAGTGCGGCCCCGTTGTTCCTCCTGGCGCTCCTGGCGGCCTGGTTCCATCGCAAGACCGCGAATATCTCACTGCTGAAAACGGCCGCGGCCGTGGCGGTCTTCCTGGGACTGTGGATGGCCAGGGACGTCGCCCTATCCGGTTGCGCGGTGTATCCGCTTCCCCAGTCTTGCAGCTTCGATCTTCCATGGGCGGTGGCGCGTCCCCAGGCTGAGACGGAGGCGGTGTCGATCAGATCCTGGGCCAGGGCCCCCAATCGGCTCGACTACGCGAAGGTTATGGCCGATTGGAAATGGTTGGGACCATGGACCGTCCGCAACTGGCCGGCCTTTGGCATCCGGCTGTTCCTGGTCGGCGCAATTGCCGCCGGTGTGTCCGTGTTGGCCGGAGCGCGTGGGAACCGCTTGGTGACGGCCACCTTCGCCGGGCTCTGCCTTTGCGTGGCTTACTGGTTCCTGAGCGCCCCCGATGTTAGGTTTGGTAGCGGATACCTGGCCGCCACCGGCATCTTGGGCCTGAGTATCGCCTGCGCCGCTTACTTTCCCGGCGCGGACCCCGTGCGAAGACTCACCGTCGAAGCCGTCGCGCTGTCGGTCCTGCTGGGAACCGCGGGCCTGGTGCAGTCCGGGAATACCTGGACCATCGAACGCCAGCCGGCTTTCGCCATGAGGACCGCTCCCGGGGGAAAGTCGATCTGGACAACCCTGGGTGACTATCCCGGTAGCGACCAGTGCTGGGATCACCAACTGCCCTGCACCCCGTATTGGGACCCGGATAAGCTGAAGCGCGTCCGCTGGAGGTGACGGGACCGGCCGCGGCCGGCGTCCGCTCCCCTGCACCGTGGTTGCGCACCCGAAACAACGGGACGCGCGCGAGGTGCGAAACTGAGTGATTGCAACCGGCCACCCACGGTCCGTTGCCAGAAGATCATGCGCGCCAAAAACCTGCTCGTCGTTGTCGTTTCCACTCTGGTGGGATTGCTGCTTTGGGAAGCCGGGCTGCGGTTGTTCACACGCTACGGGCCTCACGACGCGGCGCAACAGGCGAGCGTCACCGCCAAGAATCTGACCGTGGCCGATGCCGCGCGTTACATCGAACGGCTTACCCCGGCCCGCGGTCTGGACCGCCGTTGGTTTGCCGAGGATCCTCCGCCCTTGCCAAACCGGACACCGGCCCGCCCCGTCATGACCGCCCGCTATCGCGATTTCGAGCGCCGCGGTCTCTTCGGGCCGCAAGCCGAATATATCTGGAACAGCTACCTGGTGATGCGCGACCGGTGCAATCCCTCCGGCATGTTTCGAAACTTCCCCGACACGCTGCTGGCTTTTACGCCCGACTCCGTGTCCATCCATCCGGGTTATCGTTTCCCCGCCAGCCAAACCCTGGAATCGGGGTTGGTGACTAACCAGTTCGGCCTGCGCGGCCATCCCATCTCGCTGGTCAAGCCGGACCGAACCGTCCGCATCGCCTTTCTGGGCGCTTCCACCACCGTCAATGGCCACGGCTTCGCGTTCTCTTATCCGGAGCACGTCGAAGACTGGTTGAACCGTTTCGCCGAAGCCAACCACTACGACGTCCGTTTCGAGGCTTTGAACGGGGGACGCGAGGGCATCAACTCCGACGACATCGCGGCCGTCACGAAGGAGGAACTCCTTCCGCTCGATCCCGACCTGGCGGTGTACTACGAAGGCTCGAACCAGTTCTTCACGGCTACCCGGCTGGTATCGCCTCCCATTCCGCCACGCACGGAGATCGATCCGCATGCTGCAGCGGTGGAACACAAATTGCCGGCTGCGTGGCGAAGCCATCTGGCGATCGCGAATCTGTTGGATCGGGCACTTATGGGTTTTCAGGTGGCCGGCGAACCGGTGAAACCTACCTATCGCCTGTTGTGGCCGAAGGGCGTGGACGAGAGAAATCCCAACCCCGACAGCCCCGATCTGCCGCTCCAGTTGCCCGTGATTCTGAAGGACCTCGACGCCATTCGCGCGGACCTGAATTCGATCGGCGGCCGGCTGGCTGTCTGCTCCTTCGAATGGTTCACGCCCCGCGGCGAGCCCCTTTCCGCCACCCGACACGGGTTCATTTACGGACAATTGAACACCGTCTTATGGCCGCTTCGCTACGCCGAGATTCGCCGTTTGAGCGACTTCCAAAACCGCGTCTTCCGAAACTACGCCGCCTCCCGCAACATCCCTTTCGTGGACGTGGCTGGCGAGCTCCCGCAGGATCCCGATTTGTTCAGAGACGCCATCCACATGACCGAAGTCGGGGAACGCGTGAAGGCGTGGATCGTCTTTCGACAGCTTGCGCCGGTCATCCGCCGCCTGATTGAGTCCGGCCAACTTCCGCATCATAGCGACCCCGCCCGTCTGCCGCGGCCGGTGTCGACGGCCGTCACCGAAATGTCGACGCATTGCCCCGTCCCGGCGGGGCCGGGAAAAACCATCGATGGAGGTCTCTCCCTGGATGCCATCGACCGGGGGCTGGACACGGTTTCGATCGAGCGGGGGCGCCCCACCAAGATCACCATGGTCCCCATACAGTGGTCCAGCGGAGCGACCATTCCGCTGCACATCCCTTCCGGACCGCACGGCGACCTGTTTGTCCGGATACGGGCCCGCGTGCTGAATGGACAAGTCGAGGTTGGAGTCATGGACCGGGAGCTAAAGGGCTACCAGGTCCTGAGGTTCGTCGACGCCGGGCCGGAAATGACCGACATCTATCTGCCGGTGCCGCTTCCCGAGACAGCTAGTTCCCTGTTGTTCAGCAACTCGGCCAAAGGCGCCGTGGCATCGCAAATCCTCGTCGAGGACGTCGCTCTGCTGGCCGCATCCGCCAGCCGGGTACAATAGATAATTGGTCTTCGGGACCCGCCAAATTATGCGGACACATGAGAGCTTCGAGCGAAACGCGGCGGCGCATCCGCCTTCGGAACGATCCTTCGCGTGGGTATTTACGGCGTTCTTTGTGGCTCTGGCGCTTTGGCCGGCCTGGCGTGGCCGGCCGGTGCGCTGGTGGGGGCTGGGCGTCGCGGTTCTCGTGTTTCTGGCGGGTCTGATCCGGCCCTCCGTTCTACGCATCCCCAATCTCATCTGGTTCCGCTTCGGGAGCCTGCTGAACCGCATCGTCAGCCCGGTGGCGACGTCCCTGCTGTTCTTCCTCGTATTCACGCCGTTCGCGCTGATCCTCAGGATGGCCGGAAAAGACCCGTTGCGGCTGCGGCGCGACCCGCGAGCCGCCAGCTACTGGATCGAGCGGGACCCTCCCGGACCGCCGCCGGAAAGCATGGTCGAACAGTTCTGAGCCGGCTTCACATCCCTGGAGCGGCCGCCGGAGTCGCCAGCGAGGCGCCCTCCAGGACCAGGGTCGACGCGACCCCGCCCGCCGCGGTGTTGCGCACTACCAGCATTTCCGCGCGCGCCGGATCGGGCACGGGGAGGTAAATATCCTGCATGTCGGGCGTGGGATCGACTAGTCTCTCCACCTGGAAATCCTGGCTGACATGGTCCAGCACGCCGAAGCCGATCTGGCCCCGCAGGACCCGGGCGCGCAGCCGAATCCACAAAGACCCGGCCTGGCCGGCGGGAGGCCGAAGCGGGAACTGCTCCGCGTAGGCCCATTGTTGCGTCTCGGTTGCGATCCGCAGGAAACCCTGCGCGTCGATCGTGTGCGTGCTTCCCGGATGTTCCACCATCTGGTCGAGAGACAGACCCGCCAACCCGCGGAACGGGCCAGGAGGCGGCGTACAGGCGGTCGGCTCCTCGACGGCCTCCCACGCCGGAAACGGCGGCAGGCCGTGTGCGGCTTCGCGCGGCAAGCGGCCGGAATCCAACAGGGCGCGAACGGCGGGGACCAACTGCTGGAAGAAGATCCAGGCCCGCAACCGGTCTCCCGCTTCGGTCAAGTGAATGGCATCCTCAAACAGATCGGCGTCCCTGGGAAAGATCGAGGCCACATCCAGGTAACCGATCTTGCGTGCCGCCGCGTAGTTGTGGAACACCCGGTTTTGAAAATCGGCCAGCCTCCGGATGTCGCCATAGCGTAAAGGCCAGAGTTCGGTGTTCAACTGATGGTAGACGAGCGGGCGCCGGACCGCCGGCAGACCTTCGCTGCGCGGCGTGAACCAGTCGAAGGAAGACAGAAACAGCGGCGCGCCCACCGAATTCAAGGAGGTGCGAATGGCGTCCAGATCCTTGACGATGGCGGGCAACTGAAGCGGCAGATCGGGGCTGTCGGGGTTGGGATTTCTCTCGTCCACGCCCTTCGGCCACAACAGGCGATAGGAAGGCTTCACCGGTTCGCCCGCCACCTGAAACCCCATCAGCGCCCGATCCACCAGGTTCGCAATCGCCAGATGGTTTCGCCACGCCGCGGGCAGTTTGTGTTCGACCGCCGGCCCATGCGGATCGATCTCCGAGCGCGGCGGAATGGGCGGCGATACCAGCCGGGTAGCCGAGAAGAACTGATTCGAGCCTTCGTAGTACACCGCCAGGTCGGGGTCGAGTGGAAGCAGTTCCTCCTTCGCGACGGCGGCGATTCCGCTGGAGTTGATGCCTTCGCGTCCGCCGTTCAACGCCTCGAAACGGACGTCGTAGTGGTTGGCTTCGGCGAAACGATTCAACCAGAATTCCACGAACTCCGGGTACGAAAAGGCGTACCCGTGGTATCCCACCGTGGTCGAAGCCCCCAGAAATGCGATGCGCACGGTCTTCGCCGGTTTCACTAAGTCGATGGGGTGTCCGCGCAGCCCGAATGCGTTGGTCACCAGGCCCGACGGCAGCGTGGCGTTGCGCCGAAACCGGTAGCGCGGGTTAAGCGCCGGTTGGGGAGGCGTAAAGACCAGAACGGTATTCGGGAAATTGCGGTACGGACCATGGGGATTGCAACGATCGCGTTCCAAGGCCCACCGGTTCCAGACATATTCGGCCTGCGAGGGAAACAGCCCGCGGCGCTGGTAATCCGCGGCAAGCGCCACCAGGTCGGCGGCCGGCGCGGTTCGGTTCGGCGGCGCGGGAGGATTCTGCGCGAACCAGGCGCGGTCGGTGCCGTTCGCGGCCGCCAGACGTTCGACGTAAGACTGGACGCGCGCCATCTCCGAAGACGCAACCGGCGGGGCGGCGGGCGCCGTCAGCGGGTCGAATCCCGGCGCGAAGGGGGTGAAGATCCGAAGTCCCGCTTCCACCAGAACCAGGCCGGCGGCTGTCGAAGCCAGGACCAGAACCAGGTTCTTCCGGTCCTTCATGCCGGAGTGCTCCGGAGGGAGGGGGCTTGCAGGCAAGTGGAAACGGCCTTGGTTTGGGCATTAGTTACCGGAAAAACCATAGGCACCATGGAACCGTATTGTATCCCGAGTTACGGCGGCCAGGCTTATGCGCCACCGTTGCCGCCGTCCTAGAGCGCGGACTTCGGAAACACCACGGGCCACAGGCGGGACCGCCGCAGGGACCGCCATTTCGATGGCGAGCCCGTCCCCGGCGCGAGCGCCTGGATCAACTGGCGGCCCTCCACCGAGAACGGAGCGTCCACGCGCTTCAGATTGCCATCCGGCTGTTCCACCAACAAAACGATCCGTTCCACCGGCGCCGCCATGTCCGGCTGAGAGCCTCCAAAATCGGGCGCAGTCCAGTACATCTTGCCGTCCGCGTGCAACCCGAGGTGGCGCCGCCATTCATCGTTGTACACCACGAAGACCTTCGGTCCGGGATAGTCCTCGAAAAGCCGCGAAAAACCGAGCACCGTCCCGTGTACCTGAAAGTTGATGGACGGGCGGCGCGCTCCTTTGGGGAACAGGGGTTCTTCAAACCACGGCCGCTGGACCATGAGCAGCGTGTCCGGGCCCGCGTCCGGGGCCAGTTCCATCATCTGCGTGAACAACTGCTTTTGGTGCCTCCATTCCCGCCGGTAATCGTCTTGGATCACAAACGCGTAGAGGAAGAGAACCAGGAAGAATGCGGCCGCTACGGCGCCCGCCAGGCGGCGCGTCCAACGCCGCCGGCAACTCGCCAACGGGTACCACAGAATGCCGGCCGCCACCACGCTGCTGCCCATCATCGCCGCCAGCGAGAACCTGGTGTCGCGCCCGGCCAGCGGATACGCCAGGCGGTGCGTGCTGGTGAAGTACGAAAGCACGTAGCCGAGCGCCATCATCCCCAGGCCCGGCGCCAAGACCCGCGCCAACCACCAGCGCAGTCGGGGCGAGAAGAGCCGCGCCGTTCGCCGGATTTGGGCCGACGGCAAACCGAGGAGACACGCGGCCGTCACGACCGTTAACAAAAGGCTCCAGACCAGGCTCTCCAGACTTGTCTCGCGGACCGCTAAGTAGGCGGCATAAACATAGGACTGAAACGAGCTGAAAACGTTGTAAACCGCGAACTCGATCACGCCCGCGGCCATGTGCAGCGGTGTCTCCGCCGCGGCCGCCATCAGCCGCGCTTCGGAGAAATGCCTCCGCACCGCCAGGTACCCCGTCAGAATGAGGCCGCAAATCACCGCGTGTATCGCCGTCCCCAGCCACGCCTTGCGCCCGCGGCGAAAGAACGGCGCCGCGAAAAATACCATGAACAGCGTTTCGTAAGTCAGCAGCGAGAGAATCGCGAAGAGATAGGAACCGGCGGCATAGCGCGGGCGCGCGTACACCAGGATAGCCGCAAAAAGGAACATCAGGCCCGGCGTCAGACACAGCGTGCCGCCCAGAAACTGGCGAATGGTGTAGAGCGGCGACACGGCGAAAATCAGCGCGCCCAAAGCGGCCAGGAATGCGGTGTAGCGGAGCCGCAGCACGCGGAAGAGCATCAGCACGGACGCCGCGTGCAACACCGCGGCCAGGACATACAGCAGCTCGATGCTGTGCAAGGCGCTGCCCACATAGCCGGAGGTCCAGAGAAACAACTCCTGCACCGGCCTTCCGAGGTAGAAACCGCGTATCGCGCCCGACATATCGTGGAACCACCGGCGCGGCTCCGTCAGCCAGGCTAACGCCATGTAATACCAGTCGTCCTCGTACAGCCCGAACGAGGCGAGGTGCACGAAGTTGGCCACCAGGGAGACGGCCGTCAGGACCAGATAGACCGCCGGTTCGCCCGCCCTCTTGCGCGAAATGTCAGTCGTCTCGACCTCCCATGCAATCACCGCGAGTCTTTGCCGGCGAACTTGCGGAGTGCTGGGCCGGCGGCGCCATCGAGGTCCTCAGGGGCGGCCGGGAACACATGCGGTTCACAGGACACTCCCAGATTGTACAACGGCTCCAAAAAGTCCCGCCAGCCTTTCGCGTGCGGCTCCACGTCCACGTGATTTCGGCCGCGAAATCCGAATAGGAAAGCACCCGTCGTTGAGCTAAAATGCTTTATCCTTTGGTATTGAGCCTCGCGTTCCGGTGTATGCTTCGACCGCCATAGAGTGCGGCTCCAGAACATGAAAGATAGAAAAAACATCCTGCTGCTGTTGGCCTCGGTATTATGCGGCCTGGTTTTGGGAGAAGCCGGGCTGCGCTGGTTCATGCGCCACCAACCCCGGTCGGGCCAGGCGCCCGTAACCTCGTCCGTAATGGAATACGCCCGCGGCATTCGGCTGGCGCCGGGGACCGACCTAAATTGGTTTTCCGAAGACCCTCCGCCCCTTCCCAACCGCACGCCGCCTTCCGCCGATCGCGTCTCCCGCTTTCAGGAATTCCGCCGCCGCGGTCTCTATGCGGCCCAGTCCGAATATATCTGGAATTACTACTACATCGAGCGGGAGCGATGCAATCCCAACGGGTTATTGCGCAATTTTCCGGAAGACTTACTGGTCTTTACGCCTCCCGTCCCGGACAGCCATCCTCGCTATTGGTTCCCTCCCAACGAATCGCTGCCTTCGGGCCTGGTAACCAACGCCTTCGGATTTCGAGGCCATCCCATCGCCCTGGTGAAACCGCCGCGGACCATTCGCATCGCGTTCCTCGGCGCCTCCACCACGGTGGGCTTCCACGAGTTCCCGTTCTCCTACCCCGAGTACGTCGAGCACTGGTTGAACCGCTTCGCCGAGGCCAACCACTATGACGTGCGGTTTGAAGCGCTGAACACCGGGCGGGAGGGTTTTTCTTCTCCGGACCTGGCCGATGTCATGCACCACGAGGTGCGCGCGCTCGATCCTGACGTAGCGGTCTACTACGAGGGTTCCAACCAGTTCTCGGCCGCCACCCGGCTGCTATCTCCGCAATTTCCCACGCGAACGGAAGTCGATCCGCGGGATAAGATTGTCCAACACAAGCTCCCCGCCTGGCTCATCGCCCACTTTGCCACCGCCAATTTGTTGGATCGCCTGCTTATGGGCGCCCAGAGAATCGGCGAACCCGTGAAACCGTCTTATCGTCTGATATGGCCGGCCGAGGTAAATGAGAAGAATCCGGACCCCGACAACCCGCATCTGCCTCTCAGCCTGCCGCAGATCGCCAAGGATCTGGACTCCATACGCAACGACCTGAATTCCGCCGGCGCGCGGCTGGTCCTCTGTTCTTTCAAATGGTTTGCGGATGACGGAATCGGGTTCTCGCCCACCCGCCACGAGCAAATCTACAAACATCTGAACACCTACCTGTGGCCCCTTCGCTATTCCGACATCCGCCGGCTGGCCGATTTCCAGAACCGCTTTTTCCGCAACTACGCCACCGCGCGCGAAATCGGATTCGTGGACGTGGCCTCGGCCGTCCCCGAAGATCCCGATCTGTTTGTCGATGGCATCCACATGACCGAGGGCGGCGACCGGCTTCGCGCCTGGATCTTTTTCCAACGGTTCGTCCCCTGGCTCCGCCCGCTTCTCGATTCCCACCAGTTGCCCCGCCCGCCGGCGTCCAGTCCCCTGCCGCCGCCCTGGCGCGTAACCACCACCCGGGTTTCATCCGGATGCGCGGCCCCCACCGGCCCGCTCACGGTGGTTCCGGGAGGGCTTTCGCTGGACGAAATCCGGCTGGACTACCAAGGCGGCGTCCTGGAAAACGGCCCCCCTCTCAAGCTGACCACCCGCAAGGAGCAATGGAATTTCTCGGCCCGTATCCCGTTCCACGTTCCCCCCGATGGAAATCCGCCACTCTTCGCGCTGGTCCGCGCCCGCGTCTTAAGCGGCAGAATCGGCATCGGAGTGCACGATCGCGAGACCCGCGACTTTCAGTCGGAAACCCTGGCCGATCCCGCGCCCGCGATCAAAGACATTTTCGTGCCCGTGGTGCTGCCGGATCGCGCCGATTTCCTGATTCTCCGCAATGTGGCCCCGGGCGGCGTGCCCACTACTCTGTCGATCGAGAGCGTCTCGCTGGTCGCTCCCGCCACTCGCGACGCGGCGCATTTCGCCGTCCAGTGATGGCTCGCCTGCTGTACAATGGGTTTCTGTGGTCTAAACCACCGGGTTGGCGGTGTACTCCGTATGTCTCTCGTGTTGGAATTGTTCCGATTTCTCGGTTCGAGGAAGAAATACTGGCTGGTTCCGCTGGTGGTCCTGACTCTGTTGTTCGGCGCCCTGGTGGTGCTCACCCAGAGTTCCGCTGTCGCTCCGTTTATCTACACCATTTTCTGAGCGGCCATAACTGAGTTCGCGTTCCTCTTTCATGAAGATCCTGGGAATATCGGCGTTCTACCACGATAGTGCGGCGGCCCTGATCTCCGATGGCGAAATCGTCGCGGCCGCCCAGGAGGAGCGCTTCACCCGCAAGAAACACGACTCCGGTTTTCCGCGCCATGCCGTCGATTTCTGCCTGCGCCAAGCCGGCGTCCGCCTCAACGACCTCGATCGCGTGGTCTTCTACGATAAACCGTTCCTCAAGTTCGAACGGCTGCTGGAAACCTATCTGGCCTTCGCGCCCCGCGGGGTCCGCTCGTTTCGCATGGCGATGCCTCTCTGGGTTCGCGAAAAGTTGTTCCAGCGGGACCTCCTGGGCAAGGAGCTGCGCCGTTTCGACGAGCGCTTCTCGCCCCAGCGCCTGCTGTTCGCGGAACATCATCTGAGTCACGCCGCCAGCGCCTTCTATCCCTCTCCGTTCGACGAGGCCGTGATCCTCACCATGGATGGCGTGGGCGAATGGGCCACCACGTCGGTGGGGATCGGACGCGGAGCCGGCATCCGCATCGTCAAGGAGATTCACTTCCCCCACTCCCTCGGGCTGCTGTATTCGGCCATAACTTATTACACCGGTTTCAAGGTGAATTCGGCGGAATACAAGGTGATGGGACTGGCTCCGTATGGAACTCCCCGGTACGTAAAAGAAATCTACGACAACCTGGTGGACGTCAAACCCGACGGCTCGTTCCGCCTCAACCTGGATTTCTTCGACTATTGCACCGGCCTGACCATGACCAACGAAAAGTTCGACCGGCTCTTCGGTGGTCCCGCGCGCAAGCCAGAAGAGTTACTCACCGCGCGGCACATGGACCTGGCGGCGTCCGTTCAGAAAGTCCTCGAAGAAATCGTCCTCCGCATCACCCGCTCGCTGGCCGCCGAGACCGGTATTCCCAACCTCTGCCTGGCCGGCGGCGTGGCGTTGAATTGCGTCGCCAACGGGCACATCCTGCGCGACGGCGCGTTTCGCAACGTGTGGATCCAGCCCGCCGCCGGCGACGCCGGAGGCGCTCTGGGCGCGGCCCTGTCCGCTTATCATTCCTTTGCCGCCCAGCCTCGTACGGTTTCGCGTTCGATGGATTCCATGCAGGGCGCCTATCTCGGACCCGAGTTTCCCCAAGCCGAAATCGAAAGCCGCCTTCAGGCCGCCGGCGCCCGGTTTCGCGTCTGCGACGAGGAGACTCTGCTTTCCGCCTGCACGGAAGAGTTGATCTCCGGCGCGGCCCTCGGCTGGTTCCAGGGAAGAATGGAATTCGGCCCCAGGGCGCTCGGCGCACGCTCCATCCTGGCCGATGCGCGGTCTCCCAAAACCCAGTCTCTGCTCAATCTCAAAGTCAAATTCCGCGAGTCTTTCCGGCCGTTCGCTCCGTCGGTGCTGCGCGAGCATGTCGCCGATTGGTTCGATTTGGATGGCGACAGCCCCTACATGCTGCTGGTCGCCAATGTGCGGGAAGATCATCGAATCCCCATGACTCCCCAGCAGGAAGCTCTGTTCGGAATCGAGAAGCTGAACGTGCCCCGCTCCGACATCCCCGCCGTGACCCACGTGGACTACTCGGCTCGCATCCAGACCGTTCATCCGGCCACCAACCCGCGCTATTACGCCCTGATTCGGAAGTTCTACGAACGCACCGCCTGCCCCGTTATTGTCAACACCAGCTTCAACGTTCGCGGCGAACCCATTGTGTGTACTCCGGAAGACGCGTTTCACTGCTTCATGGGCACGAATATGGAAGCCCTGGCGATCGGAAACTGTTTTCTGCGCAAGGGCGAACAGGACTCCAGCCTGGCACAGCAGTACCAGTCGAAGTTCGACCTGGATTAAAGTTAGTCGATGAAGCTTCTTATCACCGGCATCTGCGGATTCACCGGCGAGCGTCTGGCGCGTGCCCTGCGCGAACGCCTCGAGGGCCTGGAAGTCTTCGGCCTCGACAACCTCTCGCGCAGCGGATCGGAAACCAACCTCGAACGCCTGCGCCGCTCCGGCGTCCGTTTCTTCCATGGCGACGTCCGCCAGCCCAGCGACCTGGAGCCGCTGCCGCCCGTCGACTGGGTGATCGAAGCCGCCGCCAATCCCAGCGTACTGGGCGGCGTGGATGGCCGCTCCAGCAGCCGCCAGTTGCTGGAGCACAACCTCCTCGGCACCGTCAACACGCTGGAGTACGCGCGACGCTGCGGCGCCGGTTTCATCCTGCTCAGCACCAGCCGCGTCTATTCCATTCCCGCCCTGGCCGCCATCCCCGTGCGCCAACGCGATGCCGCATTTGTGGTAGACCCTACCCAGCCCATCCCCGCCGGGGCGGGCGAACAGGGCGTTTCCGAAGAGTTCTCCACCGCCGCGCCGGTTTCGCTCTACGGCTCGACCAAGCTGGCGTCGGAAGCTTTGGCGCTGGAATACGGCGCCACGTTCGGCTTTCCGGTGTGGGTGAACCGCTGCGGCGTTCTGGCCGGCGCCGGCCAGTTCGGAACCGCCGAGCAGGGAATCTTCTCCTACTGGCTGCACGCCCATGCCGCGCGCCGCCCGCTCCGCTATATCGGTTTCGGAGGCCACGGCTGGCAGGTCCGCGACGCCTTCCACCCCGACGATCTAGCGGCCCTCCTCGCCCTGCAGATTCGCCGCGGCGCGCCCACCGGCCGCGCCATCCACAACGCCGGCGGGGGACTTTCGAACGCCATGTCGCTGGCGCAACTCACCGCCTGGTGCGACCGCCGCTTCGGCCCCTTCGCGCCCACTGCCGACCACTCGCCTCGCCGCTTCGACATCCCCTGGCTGGTGATGGACAACCGCCTGGTGCGCGAAAACTTCGGCTGGAAGCCCGAGATCCCGCTAGAATCCATCCTGGAAGAAATCGCCCGCCACGTCCGCGACAACCCCACTTGGCTCGACCGCTGCGGCGCGTGACTGGTCCAATGCGGGGACTGGGGACGACGAAATTCCGCCGCGGAATTTCGTCGCCTGCCGGTCTTGGGCCGCCGGCCCGCGAAAGCGTCATGAAAATCGGGGGGCGACGAATGCCGGATCTTCACCCTGCCTCCGCTTTTTCGGGTTCTCGTTGTTTCATGGGGCTGGGGGTATCTTCGACCCTGTCCCCGAATTGCCGCGGCGGCGATGCCCCGTCATTCGCCCCGTCCGGGGGGTTCGCGCTTCTCCGGGGCCGGAAAATCCCGCCCAAGGGCTCGTCGCGAAATGACCATTCCAATTCGAGCGCCGTGGTGGAAGGTGCTTATGTGGGGCAGGTTGGCAACCTGCGGCGGACCCAGCGGGTACCCCGGCAGCCCGCCTTCAGACGCATGCGCAAGGCCGACCAGGCCGAGTGCGGGGTGCCCCCTGGGCCGGGCCGCAGGATGCCATCCTGCTTCACATAAGCACGCCGGGCCCACCTGCATTTCGCGGGTTTCCCGTGCTGGGCGTATGGAACCGTTATTTCTAGACAGGCCCCAAGCTCAATGCGGTTCATTTTGTGACGCCGGCGATCCGTCTGCGCCAAACCGGCGCCGCGGCATTGGAGCCAGCGTTTTGGCGCGCGCCAATCCCGGCCTGTTTTGGCTTGCCAGGCGGGTCGGTTTTGGTGAGCAAGCCGGGGTCACTTCTCGCGCGTGCCGAGAGTGGCGGCGCGGCACGCACGAGTGCGTCCGCCACAAGGCTTCCCGGCTCTGTGAGAAGAGACGCTTAGCCACGCTGGTATCCGTCTGTTTCGCTATATGGAACAAACGGTCCAAAAAATCCCCCATCATTGCCGTGGCAATCCGGACGGCTGATTCTACGTATTGCTCTCATAAATAAGTACATAGCAGACGCCAACGAGGTTGGGATGCGTTTGGATTAGCAAAACCGGCGGCCTCCCGCGGAATTGTGCTTGGGAAGAAGCGGGAAAACGAGCATACTGGACGCGCAACAGGGGTACGTCAAATTGGGAGGTATAGCTATGCATCGCCTAGTCGCGATCCTCGTGGTCGCAAGCGCCATGCTGTGCGCGCAGACCAACCGCGGCAGTATTGCCGGAACCGTCACCGATGCCACCGGCGGCGCAGTTACCGGCGCCAAAGTCACTGTCACCAACATCGGAACCAACGAAATTCGTAAGGCCACCTCGGCCGCCAACGGCGCCTTCGACGTGGCCGACCTGGAACCCGCCCTTTACAACATTCAAGTGGAAGCCGCGGGGTTCAAGAAGTCGGTCGTCGAGAATGTCAAAGTCGACACCGGTCTGACCGCGGGCATCGCCATCAAGCTCGAGACCGGCTCGGTGGAAACCAAGATCACGGTGGAAGCGGAATCCGTAATGGTCGATACGGAGAGCGGCACCAGCGCCAACACCATCAACGAACGCCAGATCGACGACGTTCCTCTACTGAACCGCAGCGTTATGGACTTGGCTTTAACGCTGCCCAATGTCGCTGGCGATGCCGGCAGCGAGGAACCCGTTCTCACCACCGTGACGCCCTGTCCCGGCTGCAACCTGACCATCGCCGGCGGCCGCCCCATGAGCAACATGCTGCTGGCCGACGGAACCAACAACACCGGGGTCAGCGTGGGCCGTACGATCGTCAGCTTCACGCCCGAAACCGTCCAGGAGTTCACGGTCACCACTTCCGTGCCGTCCGCGGAATATGGCTTCAGCGGCGGGGGCGTGATCAACGCCACCACCAAGTCCGGAACCAACGAACTGCACGGTACGCTGCTGTGGTATAACCGCAATACCGCTGTGGAGGCCGCGCCCTTTACCCTGGCCACCGTCAACCGGTCTCCCCCCACGCTGAAGGACAACCAGTTTTCGCTAGCTGTCGGCGGTCCGGTCTGGATCCCCAAAATCTACAACGGCAAGAACAAGACCTTCTGGTTCGCGGCCATTGAACCGCAGTATCGCCGCGATCACCTGGATCAGTACGGCACCATGCCCACGCCCGGCATGCGTAACGGAGATTTCAGCGGCGTTGAGAATACCGCCAGTGGATGGATTCCGACGAGCGTGGTGAGCCAGTATGCCGCCAGTGCGCCCACCGCCGTCGCCTTGACCGGCGATAACAACATCTACGATACCTACAATGTGGTGAACGGCAACCAGTTCCAGCCGGCCACCATACCGACCGGCCAAACGACATACACTCCGTTCCCGGGCAACATCATCCCGCAGTCCATGCTGGACAGCACCGCTATCAAGGCCTTGCCGTACATCGCCCAGGCCGGTCCGTATTTCCTCAACAGCAACGGCCTGATTTCGAATATCTACGACCCGCGCCTGCTGAAGACCGATACCAAGCGGTACCTCGTGCGCATCGACGAGACCATCAGCAACAAGAACAGATTGACTGCCCGTTGGACCTCGACGCCCATCGTCAAGATCGCTGCCACGGCGGTCAGCCCCACCAACGACGGCTACCTGTATAGCTGGGGCCAGCAGGCCATGATTGCGGATACGCACACCTTTAGCCCCACGCTGTTCAACGATATCCGCTTGAACTTCACGCACGGACGTTTCAGCAACACCGTCGGTTCGGAGTGGGATCCCATCAGCGGAGCGAACCTGAACACCGCGTTCGGCCTTCCCAACATCACCCAGGGCGGCCTGCCCACGTTCAACAGCCTGTTCCCCGGCAGTTCATTGGGCGGAGGGAGCAGCAACGCTACTGGATTCGGCGGCGCCGGTTCCACCAACCAGGACGACAAGGAGTATCGCTACGGCATCACCGATATCGTCTACAAGAACGTGGGAGCCATGAGCTTCAAGTTCGGGTTTGATGGCAGCCACGCCTTGCAGAATATCATTCCGCTGTACGGCGCATTCGGCGGCATTTACACCTTCAGCAACTATCCGACCGATTCCAACGGCGCCTCGTCCGGAACCGGCGGCAGCCCCTGGGCCAGCTTCATGCTGGGCACGGTGCAAAGCGGCGACGTGACCATGCGCAATGTGGTAGTGCCGTACTACTACCGCTGGAATACCGGCGCCGGCTTCGTCCAGGACGATTGGAAGGTGAAATCGAATCTGACGATCAATTTCGGCGTTCGTTGGACCCTCCAGATGCCGCGCACCGAGAAGTTCAATCATCAGGGCGTGTTCCGTCCGGATCTGGCGCAGTCGGTCACCCTCCCGACGCCGCTGACGCTGCAAGACGGGGAAGTCCTTACGTCCACGCTGGAGGTGCCGTTCGCTTTCAGCGGCCTCGGTGGCAACTCCCGCTCCATGACGAAGCCGCAGTACGACGACTTCGAACCCCGTTTCGGGTTTGCCTGGCAGCCCGATGTCCTGCGCAGTCACCACGTAGTGGTCCGCGGAGGCTGGGGCATGACGCACGCCCCCATCAGTGGATTCACCACGCTGCCTCAGCCCGATTTTGGAGCCACCTCGACTTTCGCTACCGTACCCACGTCGGCCACCGCGAATCCCACCATGGTCATGCGGCTGGGAGAGAATCCGCCGGTGCTGACGCCCGCCACGCCCACCACGCAGATTTACGGCACGGCCGGACCGCCGTCCAGCGGCTTGACCTATCCAGGCGGTCTCTACTATCAGAGCAGCGTCGCCGCCTACGCCGTTTCGACGAACTACCACACGCCGTATGCCAACAACTGGAACCTTACGCTCTCCTGGCAGGCCAACCGCAGCACCACCATGGAAGTGGCGTACCAGGGCTCTCAGGGCATACATCTGTTTATGCCTGAGGAAGACATCAATCCGAAAGACTCCAACCTGATCAGCGCCCAGTTGGCGCAGAACGTCAGCACCACGGCTACCATCAACGATCCGCTGGGTCGAATCAATCCCCTCACGGGTAAGGTGTTGACGGTCCAGGAAGGCTCCCTGGGCAGCCCGTACCTGGGCATGTCGTCGCTGTACAGGTGGTACGACTCTTCCGGCAACAGCGTCCGTCACGCCGGCTATTTCAACGTGGTCCATCGGGCCGCGCGCGGCCTCACTTACATCGCCAACTATACCTACAGCAAGTCGATGGACGTCGCCTCCAGCGCTTGCGGCGACAAGAACATCCTCACCCCGGTCAACGGCCAAACCTGCGGCCAGGTGTCCTTCGGTGGGACCCGGGCGAACGACCGATCGGTGTCGACGTTCGACCAGCGGCACGTGGTCCACGGGTCGGTGATTTACGACCTCCCGCTCGGCCGCGGCCGGCAGTTCCTGGGTAATATGCCGAAGTTTCTGGACTACGTGGTGGGGGGATGGACCCTCAGTGGCCTGGTTCGCCTCAACAGCGGATTCCCCTACGAGATCTACTTGTCCGACACCAACCAACTCGGCGATCTCACTCACGCCGCGCGTCCGGACGTGGCCTACGGCGTGCCGATATTGAACCCGCTCTACACCAAGAGCTGCCCGATCGGCACCGGCTGCCAGCCGTACCTGAACCCGTCCGCTTTCCAGCGCCCGGCGCTGGGATCTTTAGGCACCGCGCCCCGCACAGAGGATGGCGCCCGCGGTCCGTGGGCACATTACACGGATGCGAACATCCAGAAGAACTTCCGGCTGGGCGAGAGCGGCAGGCGGGTGCTGCAAATCCGCATGGACGCTCTGAACGTGTTCAACCACCCGGTATTCGAGGTCTACCCGAACAACGCCGGGGGCGCCGATTTCATGGGCGCGCCCAGCACCTCGACTCTGACCACGGCGTCTTACAACACCTGGGCCGCGGCCAACAATCAGCCGTCGTATAGTACCGCGGCCGGCGTGGCCCTCTATAACAGCATTGTCGCCATGGTGAACGGCCAGCGAATCGGCAGCACCAGCGGCGCTCTTCCGGCCAACTTCTTCGCCACGCGGCTGCCCAGCAACTTTTTCGGGGTTGCGGCCAACGCGTACGACATCACCACTTTGCAGGGTTACAAGAACTACCAACTCCGCACCGCTTACAACACCGGCTTCGGTGACTTGTATCAAGCCGGGAGTCCCCGGTATATACAGTTCGGTCTGAAGCTGTACTTCTAGTCTGAAGCGAACCCCCAAGGGCCGGTCTTCCGAAAGGGAGACCGGCCTTTTTTCGTGGGCCGCCCCTATTCCAGGCCGGTTACCTTGACCGAATCCTTCACCACGATCTTGCTCTTGTCTTCCGCCTGAATGGTGACGTTCTCGAAGCGCCACTGGCTGGCATTTTGAATGGTTCCGGCTGTTCGGGCGGCGATGTTGAGATTCTTGAACACGAAATCTTCGAGCGGCGAATCCTTGTAGGATGTCACGGAAAACGCCTGCCGCGTGGCCCTGCCCTTGACGCCCGAGATACGCACCTTGCGCAAGTGGGGCATTCCTTTTTCGGGCGGAACGGCGGTGGTGAGAATGCGCCAGTAATCCGGGGGATTCGGAATGCCCTCCGGCATCTTGGCGTAACTGTAGCTGGGATTCCAGTTGAAGTTGACGGCAATCGCCGTGCCGACCTCCTGGATATCCACATCGTGGATGGTGACATTCCGGATGGTCCCGCCGCGCGTATTGGCGCTCTTGAACAGAATGCCGTTCGAAACCCCGTTGGGCACATCCGACAGGACGTGCAGGTTGTACGCCGTGACGTTGCGAATGCCGCCCGAGGTCTCACTGCCGAAAGTGATGCCGGCCGCTCCGTGGCGGATAGTGTTGTCGTGAATCAGGACGTTTTCGGTGGGACGGTTGACGCGCAAGCCGTCGGCGTCGCGGCCCGCTTTCAGGCAAATCGCATCGTCGTTGCACTGGATGTCGCAATGCATCACTTGCACGTGGTCGGAGGAATCCACGTCCACGCCGTCGGTGCTGGGTCCAAAGCCGCCGATGTTGTTGAGGATCGTGATCCCGTCCACCACGATCTTTTGCGAGTAGCAGATGTGTACGGTCCAGAAACCGGAACGCTTGAGGGTCAGGCCCAGCAGTTTCACGTTTGCCGATTTGTAGATCTGGATCAGGCGCGGGCGCCGGCAATCGTAGTCGGCCGCCCACCGCAACCCTCGCCGCACGTACTCGACGGCCAACTTGCGATAGCTGTCCCAGAACACCTTCCCGTCGCCGTCCACCACGCCTTTTCCGGAAATGGTCACGCCCGACTGCTGGTAGACATTGATCAGCGCCGCCGGCCATGGCATTTCGATTCCGGCTATCCGCGTAGCCATCACGGGATATGCGGCGAGATCCTGCGAACCACGGATTTCGACGCCTTCATCCACCCGCAGATTGGTCCCCGATTTGAGGAACAGCGAGCCCGAAAGATACACGCCGGGTTGGAAGACGACGGTGCCGCGCTCTTGCGCCGCCCGATCGATAGCCTTCTGAATGGCGGCCGTATCGAGCGTGGCGCCGTCCCCCTTGGCTCCATAATCGTTGACGCGGAACTCGGCGCCGCGCCCCATGGCCAGGGTGGACAACACACCCAGGACAACCACTCCCGCAGTTCGCATGCCTTTACTTTCCTCCTGCCGTTTCGATCCGGATGGAGCCGGCGGCCAGGCCCGCCGCGGCCGCCTTCAGCGTGATTCGTCCGCCCGCGGCAGAGGCCCTGAGAATCGCGATGCATTGTCCGTCGAAGACCGTACGCTCGGACGCCTGAAACGGTTCCACGCTCGAGATGTCGGCATTGTCCACCGCGACCAGGACTCCGGGGCTGCTCACCTCGAAGGCGATCTTCGCCGCCGCTCCTGGAACCGGAACCCCTTTACCGTCCACCACGGTTGCGGTGACGTAGGCCAGGTGGTCCCAACCGGTGGCGAGTTGGCTTCGATCCGAAGCGAGCGCGATGGCGGCCGCGGCGCCCGCCGTGCGCAGTTCCTGCGTGGCCGCCTCTCGCCCTTGGTTCCTGCCAACCGCGCGAAGGACGCCCGGCGCATACGGCACGCGCCAGTTGCGCGGCGACGCATCGGCGGGGAGCGTCTTGCTCCCCAAGGATTGGCCGTTCAGGAACAACTCCACCTCCTGGCAATTACTGTAAACCTCGACGTTCTCTTCATGGGCTGCCGTGTTGGCGGGAGTCCAGTCGGCATAGAGCGTCCGCAGCAGCCGGCGCGCGGCCGCTTCATAACCCGGATCGACCGGCCCGGCCGGCTGCGCGGCAACCCGGCGCACCATTCGCACCATGGGTCTCTCCGACCACCAGCTCTGGCGCTGATAGGCCATCGGTTTGATGGCGCCGGTGCGGTCCAGAAGGCCCGAAGGCGCCGAGATCACCGGCCAGCGGCGGGATTCGCCGAGGTAGTCGACGCCGGACCACAGGAACTGGCCGGCATACGGGGGGTGGTCGCGCAGGGCGCGCCACGCTTCGAGCGTGTGCTGGTTCTCGGTGCCCAGGATTTTGCGCGAAGGCTTGGCGTCGTGCGCCGCCAGAATTTCGTTTTCGCGGTAGTTCTGCCCCACGACGTCCAGCAGGTCGGCCAGGCCGTCGTCGTAATCGTGGCTCGCGTTGGGACGGAACAGGGCTTGCGTGACGGGACGCGTGGGGTCCGCCTGGTGGAAGACCTCGACCAGGCCGCCCAGGATCTCTTTCGCCAGATCGGCCTTGGGCGTATCGTGGATTTCGTTGCCCGCGCTGTAGAGTACGATGCTGGGGTGGTTGCGGTCGCGGCGCACCGTGTCGCGCGTGTCCGTCTTGGACCACTCGCGGAAATACAAGTGATAGTCGTAGGGGTTTTTGGCCACGGTCCAGCAGTCGAACATTTCGTCCATCACCAGGAAGCCCATGCGGTCGCAGAGGTCCAGGAACTCGGGCGCCACCGGGTTGTGCGCGGTGCGGATGGCATTGACGCCCAATTCGCCGAGCGCCTCCAGGCGGCGCTCCCAGACGGCCAGTGGGACGGCGGCGCCCAGCGCGCCTCCATCATGATGCAGGCAGACGCCCTTGATCTTGAAGTTCCTGCCGTTGAGCCAGAAGCCGGTAGCGGCGTCGAAGTGGAACTCGCGGATGCCGAAAGAAACAGCTTCGCCGTCGAGCGTGTTTTTGCCGGCGCGCACGCGCACCACGGCTCGATACAACACGGGGTGATGGAGGTCCCACAGATCCGGGGAAGAGATCGCCAAATCCTGGGTGAATGCCACGGAGGCTCCGGGCGCGATAGTTTGCGAAGGCGTCGACGCGCTCTTGACCGTCTTTCCGCCGGGGGCGATCAGGGTGACTTCCAGCGAGACGCTGCGCGCGGCGTCGGACTGGTTGACGACCGTAGTCTGTACCCACACCGTGGCTTCACGGGCGCCGACCTTGGGCGTGGTCACGAAGGTGGCCCACTGGTCCAGGTGCACCGGATCGGTAAGGATCAGGCGGACGTGCCGGTAGATTCCGGCCCCGCTATACCAGCGCGAGGCGGGCTGACCGCTGTTATCGGCGCGGACGGCCACCACGTTGGGGTTTTTCGCTCCAAAGCGCAGATGGCCGGTCAATTCGTAGCGGAAGCTCACATAGCCGTACGGCCGCTTGCCCAGATGGTATCCGTCGATCCAGACATCGCTGTTGGCCATGACGCCGTCGAACTCCAGAAAGACGCGCCTCCGGGAATCGGCTTCCGCCAGCGTGAAGTGCTTGCGATACCAGCCGACTCCCGCCGGCAGGAAGCCGCCGGCGCCGCCGGTGGGACTCTTCTGGTCGAAGGGGCCTTCGATGCTCCAGTCGTGAGGAACGCTCAGCGAGCGCCAGGACGCGTCGTCGAAATCCGGGGCCTCCGCGCCAGGGGCATCGGCTTTGAGAAAGCGCCAATCGGCGTCGAACGGTGTGGTGGTGCGGGGATCGGGAAGGGCGTATCCCACCACCAAGGCAAGACACACGGCGGCGGGCAGGGCAACGATTCGTTTCATAGGCGGCACCTGATTATGCGCCCGGCGATTGTGGTTTCGCAATCCGCGCGGACCGCGCGGCCCGCGGTTTCATGATGCAAAACCCAGGGGCCGTGGGCGTGCCGTGCCAACAAACGCGCCCTCCTTCGGTTACGGCCGTGGAACTCGAACTGATGGGCTCGATACCCGCAACACTCGGCGCCTGGCTGTTGTCCAGCGCAAAACGGCCGGCATACCCTGCGAGCCGCTCTTGCGGCCTACCGGCCGGCCCCTTGCGGGCCGCCCTTCGGCCGGAGCAGACGGCGCGCCGCAATCCCGGCGCCCAAGGCACTCAGCACCAACACCAGAGAACCCGGTTCCGGGACGGGACTTACGGGCGGGGTTTCCGGCGGCGTGTTAGGCGGCGTATTGGGAGGCGTGTTCGGTGGCGTCTCCGGCGGCGTGTTGGGAGGCGTGTTGGGCGGAGTATTGGGAGGCGTCTCCGGTGGTGTCGTGGGCGGGGTTTCCGGCGGCGTATACGGCGGAGTCTCCGGTGGTGTATAGGGCGGAAAATAGGGCGGATACTCCGGTGGTGTGGATGGCGGAGTGGAGGGTGGCGTGGACGGCGGCGTCACAGGCGGAGTATTGGGGGGCGTCACCGGCGGTGGGATAATGGCGCAGCATTCCGGCGGCGAGGGCGGCACGTTGGGAGGCAGTTCGGGGATCGGCGGCGGTTGAATGGGCGTCACTGGCGTCACCGGCGAACTGCCTTCGGCAGGGGGCACCTGGAACGGGATCAGACCACCCGAGTTGGGTAGGAATCCGTAACCGAAGCCCGGTTCGGTCTCTCCCACGATTACTGGCATCATGGCCGAAGTTTGCGCCGGTGTTTCCGGGAAGAACGGGGGAAAGACCTCGGGCGCCAGCAGCGCTTCCCGCCACTCGGGAATAGTGGCGTCCGGAGCGTGTGTCTCGACGTGCTCCAATACTTCGGGAGCCGGGCCCCTGGCCTGTACCGGCAACTGGGGTTGGAGAGCCACCCGGTTGCCACACCGCGCCCGGGCGTAGTTGGTGCCGTCGGTGAGCAGAATTTCCCCGGAAGGGAGGCTGACAGGATGGTCGGTCCAGAAGACCGCGTCGCCCACCCGATAGGAAACATAGACGGGCCGCACGAAGTGCGATGGTTCGGTTCGCAGGAAGGCGCGCTGGAAGACGGCGTAGTGGCGCGCCGCAACCTCGTCGGAATCGAGCGCCTGCCGCAGTTCTTCCGGATTGTACGCTCCGCCTCGGATCACCGAAAGCTTGTACACCGGCCGCGAGAGCCGTTGGGAGACCGCGGCGCGGGCCAGGGGCTCGACTTCATGCGAGACGGACGCGGCCATGGCGGAAATTCGGACCGGCACCGGGTAATTGGAGAAGTGGGAGTAAATCAGGAGCTGCAAACACAGTGCGCAAGCAATCGCAATGGGTACCTGCAGGCGCTGGCGCCAGTAGTGGAATATCGCAGCTCTCGTCGATTTTCGGATCCTGCTGGACACGGTGCTTGCTCGTCTACCCAATGATAACCGGAGTGAGGCTTTTAATATCTACTTTAGTTAAGCCCGCGCTTGTGGAAGAGTACTATGACCATACCATAACGCTCATTTTGTCAATAAGTTATGGGACTCCCTACGGATTCGGTCGAGCCTTTCGTACCAAGTACCAAATACGGGTGATTTTCGGGAAAAATCGATCGAACAAACTACTACTTCGGGGGCATGGGCACCGCCGTCGCTATGCCACCACCTTGGCAATGACTTCCAGTAGTCTCTCGGGGTGAAATGGTTTCACGATCCAGCCGGTGGCGCCGGCGGACTTGCCCTCCTGCTTCTTATCCATCTGGTTTTCGGTGGTCAGCATCAGAACCGGAGTGTACTTGCCGTTAGGCTTGGCGCGCACGCGGCGGATGAATTCAATACCATCCATTACCGGCATGTTCAGGTCGGTGATGATCAGGTTGACTCGCTGTTCACCGAGTTTCTCGAGGGCATCCGCGCCGTCGCAACCTTCCAGAACGGCAAAGCCGGCTTGGCGCAGCGTATAGCCGACCATCTGGCGCACCGAGGATGAATCGTCGACAATCAGGGCGGTCCGCATCATCGAAACCTCACTTGAGCGGGTCCGATCTTCTCCAAGAATCCAATACCCGCGCTTTCCATCAGAACAACTCCACTTCCATCCCGCCGGGGGCGGGAGTTGGAGCCACGTCCGCATTCCCGCAGCGGGAGTGCGCCAGGCGCTCGTCGTGCATGCTATAGGAGGACCGGACATCTTCCAGTAACGACTTTTCGGCATCCCCGCGGGCCGCGTCGGACGATGGCGTACGCTGTCCCAGCAGGATCTCGACCTTCTCCAACGCGTCGGCAACATGAGCGACCCGCTGTGCGAAGCGGTCTTGGAACTGCAGATTCACAATTGCCTGCGAAATCTCATCCCTCAAACTTTGGTTTTCCGAAGTCATCATGGCCACCGAACCGCAGGCGCTCTCATGGCACGAGAACAGCACCTGCAGCGCGGCTTGAGCGGCGTTGCGGCTGGCTTCGCTTTCGGCTAAGTCGTCCGCCATGAATTCCTTCAGCTTCCCCGCCGCCGAGTGTACGCGCTCGCGCGTCTCTTGAATTCGGTGCGCGATTCCCTCGGTCAACCCGGTGGTCCGCTCCGCCTGTCGGGAAATCTCTTCGGCCACCACCTCAAAGCCGGCGCCCAGCGCTCCCACATGGACGGCTTCGATCTTGGCGTTCAGGGCAACGATTTTGTTCGCGAAGGAAATCTTTTGGACCTCTTCCAGAAGGCTCTCCATACCCTGTACCGTTTGTTCAATCTCGTCCATCCGGGTGATCGCCAGCGAGGAGATATGCCCCGCATGCTCCAGGCGTTGCAGAAGGCGGGAGATAGTGGCGCGCGACGTTTCGATGGATTCCTCGACACTGGCGCCGCCGGTTTGTCCACTTCCCAACATCTCCGCCGCTTTTGCGACCGCTTCGTGAGAACGATCGGCAATGTTCTGAAAATTGCCGCAAACACCTGATACCGCGGCTTCCACGTGCTGGGCCGCCTCCTGAATCTGCGCCCGGAGCACCGGTAAAGCCGCGATGCACTCCTGGATGTCGCGGCGCTTCCGCCGGCTTGGAAACGCGAGGCCAAGCAAGCGCGTCGAAAGCCTCCGGAGTGCTGGGTGGTTCATAGACGGTTTGGCCTCGCACGAACGATTTCGCTACTTTGAAATATCGGCGAATTCTTGCAGAACTTGAGGACTACGATCCCGTAGCCTGCCGGGTCCACCCGCGGACACGGCTGCCCGGGCCCAACTCAGCCACACCGGTGGGTGGAGGCGGAACCGACGAGGTACCAATGGGGAGATGCTTTAGAGTGGAGCCACCCTCCGGGCTTGAACCGGAGACCTGCTGATTACGAATTGACACTATTAGGTGTCTACTGTGTCAAGGCCGGATGAAAATTCCCCAAATCGCCGGGTGAAAATTCCCCACCCCTCATCAGGTGGTGGTTGACGCCAACCGCCACTTTTCTGAGCATGGATAATAGTCGGCGAAGCGGAGGCGGGCT
>Ga0326728_10005482_pt1 | contig 35505 bp, 29 predicted proteins | sample MB3enrmetagenome_FD_207602 | JGI IMG/M metagenome (GOLD analysis project Ga0326728, IMG submission 207602) | Lab enriched peat soil microbial communities from McLean, Ithaca, NY, United States - MB31MN | ecosystem: Environmental > Terrestrial > Soil > Wetlands > Peat | place: USA: New York...
GGAAGTCAGCGTCACCTACAAGGAGAAAGATTTGCCGTGGGGCGCCGGAATCCCCGATATCGAACGCGGCAGGCTCGATAAACTTGCGTCTTATAAGTGGCTGACTGACGACGCCGTCGATTGGAATTCCTGGTGCCACGTCCAGAACGCCAATTACAAATCCGCGCACCGCATCGTGGGTGAGTTGGTGGATATCGTCAGCAAGAACGGCAGCTTCCTGCTGGACATCACGCCCACGGCCGAGGGAGTGTTTCCGCAGCCGGTGGTCGAGCGCTTGCTCGCCATCGGCGAGTGGCTCTCCGTAAATGGCGAAGCGATTTACGCCACCCGGCCGTGGAAGATTTTCGGAGAGGGTCCGACCCAGATCAAGAGCGGCATGTTCGGCGAGGAGAAGATTCCGGACTTCACCGCGCAAGACATTCGCTTTACCAGCCGCTGGAAGACTCTTTACGCCATCGCACTCGACTGGCCCCAGAACACCTCGCACCTGCTCGTCAAGTCGCTCGGCGCACACGGTGCGCTTCTCGGGAAGGGCGAAATTGCAAACCTCTCCCTGCTCGGCAGCGATGCAAAAATCGACTGGGAGCATAACGCGGAGGGCCTCAGAATAGACTTGCCGCCCCAGAAGCCCGGAGCCTTCGCCTATACCTTCAAAATCCTCCTGAATTGACAATCGTGTTGTAGGGGCGGCCCTTGTGGCCGCCCTGGGACAACCACAAGGGTTGCCCTTACGACGCCCTGCCAACGTTTCCGGGGGCGTTGCCCCATAGGCGTCACGGTACGCCACCGGGAAATGGCCCCGGCAGGGGCCAACCGTGAGTAGCCGCGGGTTTTAACCTGCGGATCACGAACCCCGACCAGACTGAGACAAGCCCGGCGGGGTTGACCGCTGAACGGGTCGGCCCCCAACCAGGGCCGGAATGCTGTTTCGGCTTTTCTTTCCGAAGGTTGCACCTACGGCTACTCACGGTGTCCCGCTTCGCGGGACAAAAAAATTCACTTGACAAACTACGCTTATTATGGTAGGCTACCGCGCGGTGGTAGGTGGTCCTCCTATGACGGCAGCGGCTTCACTCGTGGCTCGGTTGTCCAGACAACCAGTACGGCTTTATGTCCTTCCCTGCCCTAGCTATGACGCTTGTGAATACACAGAAATGACGGAACAAACCGGGAATGTTATTGAAAACAAAGACAGAGTCAAGAAGTCGAGGAGTCAGGAAGTCGAGAGTCGAATGCCGGAGCACATTCCACTGGCAACCCAGGGTGTGCTTATGAACTCCGCGCCCCTCGACCACTCAACGCTCAAAATTCAAGGAACAAACCGGGAATGTTACTGAAAACAAAGGATCGGCATGAAAATCTACGGCAAGTGAAGGCGAGGGGGACCAACGTCGGCAGTATGTCATTGCCTTCCTTCGCTACGACGCGTATTGTTACACAAAAATGAAGAAACAAACCGGGAATGTTATTGAAAACAAAGGATCGAAGCGAAAAATCTCTCATGCAAAGCGGGAATGTCTATGAAAACACGACTACTTATCTCTAAATTACGGGAATGTTAAAGAAAACACAGGCAGTTAGTTGTTGTGCGCGAGAGCCGCCACGGGCCGGCCTGCGGAAACGGAAGGCAGTCGAGACAGTTCGGCAGTATGTCACTCGCTGCCCTCGCTACGACGCCTGTGAATCCGCAAGAATGCAGGAACAAACCGGGAATGTTATTGAAAACAAAGGATATGGTCAAAAAGTCGACAGTCGAATGCTAAGGCACGGTCGGGCCGCAGCCTGGGTTGTTAACTCCTCGACTCCTCAACTCTCCGAAGGCTGACGGCTGACAACTGAGAACTGACAGCTTTTTACGGAACAAACCGGGAATGTCGATGAAAACAAAGGAGCGAGTCAAGAAGTCGAGAGTCGAATGCTAAAGCACCGTCGAACCGCAGCCTGGGGTCTTAACTCCTCGACTCCTCGACTCTCTGAAGGCTGACGGCTGATAGCTGAGAGTTGATAGCCAGGCCTAAACGAACTCAAATCGAGCCCAAAATGCCTACCCAAACGCCTCCTAACCGTGTATTGCAATTAACCGCCGTGGCGATCCTCGGCATTTTTGTCCTCGGCTTCGCCTTCTCCCCTTTGGGAGCGTGGACGGGTGCAGTCTTAGGCGCCTGGTTCATTGGCACACAAAAACCCTGGCGCGGATTCTTGTTGCTTGCGGGTATCAATCTTATCTTGAATCTGCTTTCGATCTGGCGCTCGTTCCGGCTGGGTGGATTTCAGTCTTCAGGTTGGACGGTGCTGGCTGTCCTCATCGGCGTTTTGCCCTTCCTTCTGTATAGGCTCGTGAGCCAGCGCAGGCCGAGTTTTCTATCAACCCTGTCGTTGCCGCTTTGGGGCGTTGCCTTCGAGGCCCTGACCCGAGTTTTCTTGCCCGCCGGCGTATTCAATCCCTCTTCCCTTGCCCACGCTCAGCCTGCGATCTCGCCGTTGTCGAGCTTCGATGCGATTCTGGGGACGAATGCAACCTCCTTCTTCATCTATTGGTTCGCGGCGGTAATCGTTTGGATGTGGAACCAGGAATTCCAGTGGAAGAAGATTGCCGTGGGGGCAGTTATTTTCGGCACTGCATACATTCTTGTCTCGGGATACGGCTTCGTTTTTCAGGCAGTCCATGCTGTTGCCTCTAAGGTCCCGCCAACGGGCCATGCCTTCGCGTGGGCATGTTTTGCAGGAGGCTTGATTTTGCTCGGATGGGGCCTTTTCCAGCCTTCCACGCCACGGGTGGCATGGGCAAATAAGAAAGCGACCGTCGCCCTCCTGCGCAACCCATACACCGGGGAGGCTCTGCAAGTTGCCGCCGAAGACGGACACGAGGTTTTGGTCAGCCCGTCGGGCGAACGGTTTCCAATTCGCAACGGAATCCCCGTATTTCTCCAGCCGGAAAGGCTCACGGGTTCCAACCAGAAATACAACCGCCTCTATGAAACCATTGGCGGCTTCTACGATGACACCCAGAGGGTCGTGTGTGCCTTGCGGGGCGTCACTCCATCCCAATACCTCTCGAGCTATCTGCGCTTGCTCGAAATCAAGCCCGGTGATTCGGTGCTGGAAACGTCTGTAGGCACCGGTCTCAACTTTAAGTACCTCCCGCGTGGCGCAAAACTATTTGGCCTTGACCTCTCAGCGGAAATGCTGGCCAATTGCCAGGCCAACTTGCGCCGTTGGGAATTGGACGCCGATCTCTTCCTTGGTAATGCCGAGGATCTGCCATTCGCCAACGACAGTTTTGATGTGGTGTTTCACGTGGGAGGCATCAATTTCTTTAATGACAGAGCCAAAGCGATCCGGGAAATGATTCGTGTTGCAAAGCCAGGGACCCGCCTCCTGATCGCCGATGAGACCGAAGAGCATGTGAAAGATACCTATGAACGAATTCCCATTACCAGCAGGTACTTTAAGAACCGCCGGGAACCTGTCAAAGCTCCGATTGACCTTGTACCCCCGGAGATGCAGGAAGTACATCTCGAAGTCCTCCGCGACGGGCAATTCTATTCCCTTACATTTCGCAAACCGGTCGCCGCGATGCTGGCTGAGGGTGCTGTCTCTGCGTGACGTATTTCGAAAAAATGTCTCCGAGCTGTAATAGTTGGCCGGGTTGGTCGTCTTCAATATGAAGGCAGTCGTCAGGAGGGTAATCGTAGCGGCGAGTTTACCTCGCCGAGTGGTGGCGTAAAGCCGCCGCTACGGCACCACCCTCGGGAGGCGTCCCTTGCAATCGGCCACAGCGGAGGAAACGATTCCCGCTCTCATCGATGGACTCGAGCAACTGTTTCGCACCTACCACGGCTTGGTGTTCCGCGCCGCTTACCGGATCACAGGCAACGCTACGGACGCCGAGGACGTCCTCCAAACCGTCTTTATGCGCTTGATGGGGCGCAACGGGACGGCTGCCCCAGTAGATAATTCCGAGCGATATCTTCGCCGGGCGGCAATCAATGCCGCCCTGGACGTCGTGCGGGCGCGACGAACAGTTGAAAGCGTACCGCTCGCGGATTCGCACCCCGGCCGGGAAGCATTGGAACGGGGCGAATTGCGGGAATGCTTGCGACGCGCCTTGGCCAGCTTGAATCCGCAAATGGCCGAGATCTTCGCGCTGCGATTCTTTGAAGGTTACAGCAATCCGGAAATCGCGCGCATGCTCGGCATGTCGCTGGTGCGAGTGGCCGTAACTGTGCATCGAGCCCGGCGTCAGTTGCAGAAGGAGATACGCTCCTACATGGGAGGCACGTCATGAGCGAAACCACAAAGCACGGCCAGCCGAAGTTGAACGACATCATCGCAGAAGTCCGCGAGGAAAGCGTGGTCGAGCCGGAGGTCGAGCAGGCGGCTCGCCGCGTTTGGGCTCGTCTGCGCCAGGAGCCCGCGACGCCGCAGCTCGCAGGCACTCCGGATGTGGAGAAGATTCGTGGCTGCGCGGATTTCCAGGCGCTAATGCCTGCTTATCTCGCCGGCAGTCTTTCAGCGGCGCGATCCTTGCTTATGGAAGACCACCTCCATGGTTGCGTGGCCTGCCGGCATGCGCTGCGAGAGGCGCGCCTTGGCGCTCGGCCTGCCGCCGCTCCGGTCCCGGAAGTTGCGCCCCGCCTGCGCAAGCGAGGCCGAGTGAGAACCAGATGGGTTATGGTTTCGGCCCTGGCCGCATGTGTGTGCGTCACAGGGCTAAGTGTGTTTCTTGGGGGCGGACGCTTGCCCAGAATGCTTCGGGGTTCCGAGGTCCAAGCCACTGTCCTAACAGCAGACGGCGCGCTCTATCGGGTCTCTGACCAGGGCGGCGAGCCGATACTTCCCGGCCGTGCCATTGGCGAGGAGGAAGAAATCCGCACCGCCAAGGCCTCTTCCGCCGTCATTCGACTGGTAGATGGGTCCAGGATCGAAATGGACCAGCGGACCGCATTCTGGATATCCAAAGGTTGGCGCGACACCACGCTCCACTTGCAGCGCGGCAGCATTATCGTCCGAGCTGCCAAACAGGGCCGAGGCCGGCTGGAAGTGGCCACACGAGACTGCCTGGTTTCCGTCAAGGGTACTATTTTTGCCGTAGACGAAGGAATGAAGGGCTCGCGGGTGTCCGTTATCCAGGGAGAAGTCGAGGTCGAACAGGGCCGGACGAAGCAGCTCCTGCATCCTGGCGAGCAGGTCTCGACGGAGACGGAGCTGATGCCGGATTCTGTGACTCACGCCGTCGCGTGGAGCCGTAACTCGACCGAATACCTCACGCTGCTGAGCGAATTTGCCGCCCTTCACAAGCAGTTGGAAGCCCTTCCCGGACCCGCCCCGCGCTACAATTCAACCTTGCTGAACTTGGTGCCCGAAAACACGATATTCTACGCTGCCATACCCAATATGGGCTCCACGCTTGCTCGAGCGAATGAACTGTTGCAAGACCGCATCCAGCAGAGTCAAGTGCTGCAAGCCTGGTGGAGCCGGCAGCAGACTGCCGGGGGAGCCAACAAACAGGCGGAAATGATTGACCGGCTGCGCTCTTTCAGCGAGTACTTGGGGGACGAGATTGTGGTCGCCATGCCTGCGGACAAGCACACGCCCCTGATTCTGGCCGAGGTGCGACGACCCGATTTCCGAGCCTTTCTCGAGGGGCAACTGGGCGAGATCGGCAGTGACGGGAAGCACCTCAAGGCGCAGATTGTCGACAACCCGTTTTCGTTTTCACCCGCCACCGGCACCGATGTGACGTTGGTTTATCTGAAGAATAACCTGATGGCAGCAGCCGCGGACGCCCGCCAGTTGCAGAAGGTGGCAACCCTAATGGAGCGTCCTAGCTCCAGCGGGTTCGCCTCCACCCCATTCTATGCGGCCATCCGGCAGGCCTACCAGGCAGGCGCGGGCTTACTTATCTGCGCCGACATGGAACAAATCCTGTTGCATTCCGTAAGTCAGAAAGGAGGCCAGGAACGGAAACTCGATTTGCTTCAGGACGAGAGAACGGGCTTGGCTGACGTGAGATACCTCATCATGGAAAGCAAGGACGTAAGCGGACAGACTGAGAATCGTGCTACGCTGACCTTTGCCCAGACGCGCCGTGGTCTGACTGCTTGGTTGGGTTCGCCCAGCCCGATGGGAACTTTGGATTTCGTTTCGCCTGCCGCCAGCCTCGTGGTCTCATTTGTAGCGGAGGACCCGCGGCAGATCGTGGAAGAGATTTTCAGTTTGGCTGAGAGTCACGACCCGGAATTCAACCAGCAACTCGACGAGTTCCAATCGCACACCGGAATAAATGTGGCGGACGATTTAGCGGGTGGACTGGGCGGCGAGGTCACCCTCGCCCTGGATGGCCCGCTCCTGCCCACGCCGAGCTGGAAGGCAGCTCTGGAAGTCAATGACCCCACGTGCCTCGGAGAAGCCATCCAAAAGCTGGTGGCGAGCTACAATGAACATGCCGACTCGAATTCCGGCACGCTGATCCTGACCACCCAGAATGCCGATGGGCACACCTATTACAGTTTGCAAACTACCAAGCCGTCGCCTGCGCCGGGTGTTCCGACCGAGGTGGATTACGCGTTCGTGGATGGGTATCTCGTGGCAGCCTCCAGCCCGGCGTTGCTTCTGGGCTCCATTCAAAACCGCAACACGGGATACACCCTGGCGCGCTCTGGCGATTTCGCCAGTCGCTTGCCGCACGACGGATTCACGAACTGCTCCGCCATCGCCTATCAAAACCTGGGCGCCATGCTCGGATCAGTAGGGGATCTGCCCCTGCTGACACCCGCAGAACGGCAAGCGCTCGAGGCGCTGAAGCAGAACAGCGGCCCCAGCCTGACTTGCGCTTATGGGGAGCCGCAGGATATCGTGGTCGCAAATACAGGAAACCTCTTCGGGTTGGGGTTCGATCCGCTTCTCGGCATCAAGGGGGCGGGAGTGTTGGAACTGCTTCCACTCATTAAAAGCAAGTCGGCAGTAGGCAGTACGCAGTAGGCAGCAGGCAGTCGGCGGTGGGCAGTCGGCAGTGGGCAGCCAGCAGTAGGCAGTCGGCAGCAGGCAGTTGGCAGTCGACAGTTATGTTCTCTTGAATTCGGAATTCGGAATCTTGAATTTTGAATTGCCGTTCCGCTGCGCGGCGCCCTCGGTGGTGAATATTTTGCGCCGGGTTCGCGAAAAACTGAGTGCAGGACGAGCGATGTCAGCCATAATCGAACTCGACGGATTGGGCGTCACCCTGGGAGGGCGGAAGATCCTGGAAGATCTGAAGTGCTCGCTCTCCGGCCGCGCTATCGGACTGCTGGGCCCCAACGGCGCCGGCAAATCGACGCTCATCAATACCCTGCTCGGATTTTATCCGGTGGCGGCGGGCACGGCGCGCGTTTTTGGCCATGACATCCGCGCTGAAATGAGGCGGATTCGCGCCCTCGCCGGGTACATGCCGGAGTCGGAGTGTTTCATTGCCCAGATGACAGCAGTGAGTTTCGTTCGTTTGATGGCGGAACTTTCCGGCCTGCCCTCCGAGGCTGCCCTCGAACGCGCGCATGAGGCCCTGTTCTACGTGGGTTTGGGCGAAGCACGATACCGCCTGCTCGGCACCTACTCGCTGGGCATGAAGCAACTGGCCAAGCTCGCCCAGGCGATTGCGCACGGCCCCCGGCTTCTGATCCTGGACGAACCCACGAATGGCCTCGATCCGCCGGGCCGCCAGCGCATGATCCGGTTGATCCGGGAAGTGCGTGACAGTAAAGGTCTCCACATTTTGCTCTGCTCTCACCTTCTGCGCGACGTCGAGGAGACTTGCGAAGAGGTGCTCATCCTCAAGGATGGCCACCAAGTCCACTACGCAAACCTGGAAGAAGAACGTAAAGCCAACCGGCGATTTCTGGAGCTCGAAACGGTCGGCGGCGACGGCGCCTTCACTGAAGCTGTCGAGCGCCTGGACTGTGAATGCGCGGTTCCGTCGCCAGTCATGCCTGCGAAAGCCGTTCCCGCGCCGCCCACGCCTGCCTCGTCCACCGCCGCGCCAGCCATTCCCGAGCAAGCCACCGTTGCGTCCGTCATTCGCACTTCGGCCACCGCCGCCCCCGTCATTCCCGCGCAGGCGGGAATCCACTTCGACGGCCCCAGAAGGCTGAAAATGGTCCTTGGCCAGGACTTCGCCATCCGCGACCTTTACCGCTTGGCGGAGGAGTACGGTGTACAGATTCGCCGCCTGAATTATCGCCGCGACAGTCTCGAGGATATTTTCCTGAAAGCTATGGAGAACTCCAATGGCCGTTCATAAGCGCAGCTATCGCAGCTACGCGGGAGAACTGACGCCGCCCTGGTCTCGCTTCCTGATTGTGAGCCAGTACGCTTTCCGGAACGCACTCTCTTCCAAGTTTATCGTCACCTACTTTGCCCTCTGCTTTTTCTACCCGCTCGCCTGCGCAATCTCTCTTTATGTGAATCACAACCAGCGCCTGTTGGAGATGTTTCACCAGAGTTCTTTCTTCGCCGTGGACGCCCGGTTCTTTTTTCATTTCCTGAATGTTCAAGGCACACTGGCTTTCATTCTGACCGCTTTGGTTGGACCCGGCCTCGTCTCGCCCGACCTCGCCAACCACGCCCTGCCGCTGTATTTCTGCCGGCCTTTTTCGCGCGCTGAATACGTTTTGGGAAAGGTGTTTGTGCTCGTCTCCCTGCTCTCACTTGTCACCTGGATTCCGGGTGAGATCTTGTACCTGATTCAGTCCACTGTTGCGGGCGCAAGTTGGATGTGGACCAACTTGTGGATGACGAGAAGCATCTTCCTCGGCTCGGCGATTGAGATTCTGGTTTTCTCTCTGCTGGCACTGTCTCTCTCGGCGTGGATCAAGCGCAAGCCCGCGGCCGGGGCCGCGTTGCTGGGAGTTTTCTTCTTCGGCGCAGGCTTCGGCCAAGCCATCAATAAAGTGCTGCAAACCAGCAACGGCACCCTGATAGACCTGGCGAGCCTGATTGCCAGGGTTGAGAGCCAATTGTTCGGCCAGTATTCCCGGCGGCCGATCGCCCTTCCCGCCGACAGGGCTTGGTTAGCATTGCTGGCCATCAGCGCGTTCTGCCTGTTCCTTTTAGAGAGGAAGGTCAAAGCTTACGAGGTGGTGCGCGGATGAACGTACTTGGCGCGAAGATTCCCCTCCTTGCTAAGGAGGGCTTAGAAGCGGCCGGTACCCACCACCCCCTATCTCCCCCTCCGTCGAGTGGGGGAACTGAGGACCAGCAGATCGTCTTCGAGGATGTCTCCAAATTCTATGGCGAGGTGTTGGGCGTCAATCGGGTGAACCTGTCGATCCCGTCCGGCATCACCAGTCTGGTTGGCCCCAACGGTTCGGGCAAGACCACTTTGATGAACCTGATGACAGGGCTGGTGCAGCCCACCCGCGGGCGCATCACGGTCCTCGGCATCTCGCCGCACGAGCCCGAACGCCTGTTTCGCAAGCTCGGCTACTGCACGCAATTCGACTCGTTTCCCAAAGGGCTGACCGGCTACCAGTTCGTTTACTCCTACCTGCTTCTCTTCGGACACCCGCATCCGGTCGCCGAGGCGCTGGCCGCGCGGGCGATTGAACGAGTGAACTTGGTCGAGGCAGCCCACCGCCAGATCGCTGGGTACAGCAAAGGCATGCGCCAGCGCATCAAGTTGGCGCAAGCTCTGGCGCACCAACCGTGCGTGCTGGTGCTGGATGAACCCCTAAACGGCCTTGACCCGCTGATCCGAGCTGAGACCATTGCCCTGTTTCGCAGCCTCGCTCGAGAAGGACTGCACGTGATCATCTCCAGCCATGTGCTGCACGAAGTCGATGCGATCTCGGACCAGGTCGTCCTGCTCAGCAACGGCTATGTCGTGGCCGAGGGGCAAATTCACGGCGTGCGCGAAGAGATCCGCGAACACCCCATGCAGATTCTGATCCGCTGCAACAAGCCGGGCGACTTGGCCTCTCGAGTCTTCCAGCAGGACTACATGGTGGAGGCGAGAATTCTCCCTGATGGCCAGGGCGTGCTGGTGAAAACGCGGGACGCCGACAGCTTTTATCTGCTGCTCAATCGCATCGCCCAAAGCGGAATCGAAATCGAGTCGGTTGCGCCTGCCGACGACGACGTCCTTTCCGTCTATGAGTATCTGGTTGGCGCGGAGGAATCCACCAAATGAGCTTGGGCCGGCTGCCTTGGGCGCTCTGGCGAGCGCAAATTATGGCGATCCTCCGCCTGGAGGTGAGGAAGAGCTTCTTCACCCGGCGCGGCTTCTGGATCTATTTCCTGGCCTTCGCGCCTGTGCTGCTCTACGCCGCCCATTCTTTCATCGAATTGAAGAACGGAGGGCGCGGCGATATTGGCGATGATACCCACATCTTTGCCGCCATCTTCCAGTTCTTCTTTCTCCGCCTCGCCATCTTTTTCGGCTGTGTGGGGATCTTCGTCAACCTGTTTCGCGGCGAGGTGTTGGACAAGAGCTTGCACTACTATTTCCTCGCGCCGGTGAAAAGAGAGGTACTGGTAGTGGGAAAGTTTCTCTCCGGCCTGCTCGCCGCGGCGGTCATCTTCGGTTCCAGCACTCTTCTCCAGTTTGCCGCAATGTACTGCTACTTCAGCTCGAACACGCTTCAGGAATATCTTTTCCATGGGCACGGTCTCGAGCACCTCGCGGCTTACCTGGGCGTTACACTTCTCGCCTGCCTCGGTTACGGCAGCGTTTTCCTGGCCGCGGGCCTGCTCTTCCCCAACCCGCTCATTCCCGCTGTGGTCGTGCTGGTGTGGGAGGCGGTGAACGGCTACTTGCCTGGGCTATTACAGAAGATGAGCGTGATCTTTTACTTGAAGTCGCTTTGCCCTGTCGCCATACCGGAAGGGATCGCGGAACGGAACAACCTTCTGGCTCTGATTGCCGTCAATCCAACCCCTGCTTCCCCCGCCGTAGCTATTCTGGGCCTGCTGGTTTTGTGCGTAGCCGTCGTCGCCTTGTCCAGCCTGCAAGTCCGCCGCATGCAGATTGACTACGGCGCGGAGTGAATGGTGTGGTAAATGGGGCCTCTTCAAATTCTCCATCGCGCCGATGCGGCTGCGAGCTGAGTCTCAATATGCAGGATGGCGCCTATGGAACCCACGTCGGCCGGATTCGCTTCCGGTGAGGCGGGGGCGGGCGTGGTAACTGTTGATGTTTGCGGAGGGGGTGAAGATTGCCATTCGTTCGCCCTAACTCGCGGCCCGGTCGCGCGCGCCATAAGCAGCGCAGCCAATAGCGCGGCAAGAGTTGTTGATATTCGTTTCCCGATTCTCACCGGGTGCCTCCAAGCGAAGATTCACAGGTTGGGTGCTCAGTTCCCTCGGCCATCGGCAACGCAATCAGTCACAGACTTCCAGGCTACGGTACGGACGCCGAAACTTCGCTCGAGTCCGTGCTCTGGGTTCCACTCGAGCTTACGGTTGCAACCTTATAGTAGTACGTTTCTCCGGCTTGAACAGTCTCGTCGTCATAAGTGGTCCCGGTAAACGGCGTGGAATTAAGTGGCGTCGTGCTTTCCCCACCCGAGGTCGTGCCCCGGTAGACGTTGTAGCCCTCCACTCCCGAGGTCGAACTGGGGGACCAGGAGAGCACTACGACGTGCATTCCCGTTCCCGAGAGGGCCACCGTCTGCGGGCTGCCGCTGGCATTGTCGGCGATGCTCAGCGAGGCCGTGAAGCCTCCGCTGGCCGAAGGTGTGAAGGAAATCACAACTGTGCAGCTATCGCCCGCCGCCAGCGAGGTTCCGCAAGTATTATTCTCCGTGAAGTCGGTGGGATTCGAGCCGCTCAACGCGATGCTGGAGATGGTCAACGCTGCGCCGGCGGTGTTCGTCACCGTGATGGTCTGAGATGAACTGGCTGCGGCGATGGGTTCATTCCCAAAACTCAGGCTGGTAGGTGAGAGGCTGACTCCGGGGCTGCCGCTGCTTGCCCCCGTACCAGAAAGTGTCAACGACTGAGGGCTTCCGCTGGCGTTGTCGGTGACGGTGACGGCCGCGGCAAAAGAACCGCTGGCGGCAGGGATGAAGGTTACGCTGATGGTGCAACTGGCTTCTGCCGCTACGCTAGATCCGCAGTTGTTGCTTTGCGCAAAGTCGCTCGGGTTGGCGCCGGTGAGTGCGATGCTGGTTATGCTCAGGGACCCGGTGCCGGTATTCGTCAGGGTCGCGGTCTGGGCTGTGCTGGTGGCGCCCACAGATTGGCTGCCGAAAGCAAGGCTGGTGGCCGAGAAGCTCACAGCGGGTCGCTCTGTTACGCCCGTCCCTGACAACGAGATCTCGAGAGCGCCGCTTAAACCGCAGCCGATCACGACAATGCCGGTGGCGCTGCCGCTGGCCGTCGGGGCAAAGGTAACATTGAAGGCGACGCTTTGATTGGCGGCCATGAAAATGGGCAAAGCGGGCCCGCTAATGCCGAAGCTCGATGCTTCCACGGCAACCCGCGAGACTACTTCACGGACGACTCCTGAATTGGTAAGAGTGACTGCTCGGGTACTCTTGGACCCTACCGGAACGCTCCCAAAGGCGAGACTTTTAGTACTCAATCTGAGCGGCGTTAATGCTGCGGCGCACGTTGAAAAACAAAAGACGGCGAGCAACACAAATACAACAAGCGCCGGCCCGGCAGTCCCTCCGGCGCTGTGCATCTTCGCGGGGTTCTCACGACTGCGTGGTTGAGCTATAGTCTGGCAAGGCATACCACTCCTCCTAAGGTCCGCAACAAGTGCGAGCCGTCGAGAGGGGGAGCCAGGCAGTCTTCTGCGCCATCGCCGCGACTGTCGGCTCACTTTCAAGGGACAGCAAACCGTTTCACGTCCAGACGGGCTGATCGGCCGGAAGGACCATTACGTTAAGGAAGGGTCGTGACCGAGAAGAAGTGTCCGCTCGCTGATATGATGCACGGACCTGGGGCCACTGAATCCTTGTTGGTGATGCCTCACCCAAGGGATGCCGCGTTTAATGATGATAAGTGCAATTCGTATTTCGTGGCCCGGCGAGCTGAAGTTGTGTTGTCTTGAGAAGGTGACTTCTCCAGCCGTCCTGGACTGACAGATTGTGATGAATGGTGTCCCATTGACCTCCCGGCTCACTACATGTCGAGCCATCTTGCGCCCGGCCGCACTATTGACGTGCTGCCAAGTCGCAGTTTTATAGAGAATTCGTTGCCACATTCTGGACGGGAATGTGGCACGCGGGATGATTTCCCCCCGCGAGTTCAATCATCGAGCGAGGGACGGGGATCACGCTCGTTGTTTACTTCATGTCGCCCTGCGAGTAGCTCAGCATTTCGGACGACCACTGGGAACGTACGGTGCATTCAAGCTGCCAAAACACGGCAAAATCATAAGCTGTTGATTTGAGGACGACAGGTCGCGCAGGGCCGTTCAGGTGAGGTTATGCTGATGGTAAGTCTTACCGGAATGAGGAAGGATTTACACGAATCAGTCACGCCAGGCCACACGTCATTCCCCCGAAGGCGGGAATCCAGTACGTATGGCGCTCGGTTCCGAATGTTTGCGGAGTGGATTCCCGCCTTCGGGGGAATGACGTGTGGCCTGGGACGCCCGTATTGTCCAAATGACACCAGTATGGGACTTCACGAGGATTTGACAAAACCTGGAAATATCATTAGAAAGTATGCAGAAGCAGGAAATGTGATTGTCTTATGAAGGGGGCTCTGTCTATAAATTCCTATGCTCAATGAAGAGCGACGCCGAGGCATCCTGGAAATTATCAACCGGGAAGGACGCTGTATCGTAAAGGACCTTTCCCATCACTTCAAAACCTCCAATGTCACAATTCGCAAGGACCTCGAGATTCTCCACAACCGCGGCCTCGTCCACCGCACGCATGGCGGAGCCCTGCCTCTACAAAGCGGCGCCCTCCTGGATTTCAGCCTTCAGGAAAAGGAAAAACTGCATCGCAAGGAAAAGGAACGAATCGGACAGGTGGCCGCCGCGCTGGTCAAAGAAGGCGAATCCGTGGTCCTTGACTCGGGGACGACCACGAGCGCAGTTGCCCGCGCGCTTCGGGAACGAAAACAGCTCACCGTCATCACCAACGCCGTTAACATCGCCGCCGAACTGGCCGGCACCGCGATCGAAGTCATCCTGACGGGTGGGATTCTGAGAGAAAAGTCCTTTTCGCTGGTCGGTCCTTTGGCCGAAGAGACGCTCCGCAGCTTGAGCGCCGACCTGCTGTTTCTGGCCGTTGACGGGATTGACATTCACTTCGGATTGACCACGCCCAATTTGCTTGAAGCCAGAGTCAACCGGGTAATGCTAGAGATTTCCCGCCGTGCCGTCCTGGTGTGCGACTCCAGCAAATTCGGGCGCCGCAGCCTCTCCCTGATTGCGCCCATGTCCAGCATTCATCAAATCATCACCGACAACCGGATTCCGAAATCCGACGCCAAGGCCCTGGAAGAAGCCGGCCTCGAGGTCATCATTGCCTAGCAGGCGGCGGGAAAACCCGTCTGGCCTGTCATTCCGACGATGCTTGCTCGTGACCGTAGTTGCGGCTTGGTGAAATGAGCTTGTCCAAGATCGCGGGCAGGCCGGGCATGCTTGGGCTACCGAATCAATGCAGTGCGCGGTTGATAGCCGGTTAGCAGCCGCGACCATCCAGCTTTGGGCTTGACTTCTCAGGACATGTGTTGAATTCCAAAGGGCGGGCGAAGCGACCTCATGAAACCGAACACGGCCGCCTGCGCCTCCGCTCAGCTTGTCTTCGCCCGAGCTCCGGCGGCTCATCGGTCGCCGGAGCGCTGGAGCGTGGCAAGCCCTAACCCGGGGCTGAACCTCGGAGTGGAAAGACCTTCAAAGAAGATCTGCAAATGAGCCATACTCAAAGGACCGATCGCTTTCACGTGGCTACCGTTCTCACCAGCGCAGCCCTTCCCCTTGTCCTAATTGCTTTGGCTGTTACCGCATTGCGCGCCGAGGTCACCGGCTCGCTCCTGGGCGTCGTGAGAGACCCGACATCGGCCGTTGTTCCGGGTGTCCACATCACCGTGACCAATCTCGAAACCAAACTAACTCGTGACCTTTATTCCGACCCGGCCGGGCAGTACCGTTTTCTCGCTTTACCGGTCGGCAGGTACCGAATCGAAGCTAGTGCCAACGGTTTTCAAACCGTCTTCATCTCGGATGTTGTGCTGGATGTGAACCAGCAGCGCCAAGTCGATGTCTCCCTCCTGGTGGGCAGTGTGACCCAGTCGGTCGTGGTGAACGCTCCCGCCGTAGCCGTTGACACGGTTAGCACGCAACTGGGCCAAGTGATAAACGAGCGAAGTATTGAAAATATGCCGTTGAACGGCCGCAGCTACGTTGACCTTCTGGCCCTGCAACCCGGTGTCGTGCCGAGCAACACGAACACGGGCGCCGTCACGACGGTCTCGGGCGAACTCTCAGCCGGAAATCTGTCGGTGAACGGAAATCGGGAAACCGCCAATGAGTTCCTTGTCAACGGGGGGGAAGTCAATGAGGGAATGTATCTCGGGACCGCGGTAATCCCGAATCTCGATTCGCTGGCGGAGTTCCGCGTCGTCACCAACAGCTTCGACGCCGAATATGGCAAGTTCAGCGGATCCACGGTGAACGCCATCACCAAATCCGGGACCAGTGGTTTTCACGGGTCGGCGTTCGACTACGTGCGGAATGAAGACATGGACTCGCGTAATTTCTTCGCCCCCCTAAGGGCCGCGCTCAAGCGCAATCAGTTCGGGTTTGCAGCGGGTGGGCCGGCAATCAGAAACAGGGTGTTTTGGTTTAGCGATTACCAAGGGACGCGAGAGATCCAAGGCGCTTCCGGCGGACTCGTTCAACTCCCCACCGCGGCGGAACGGACCGGAGATTTTTCCGGACAGAATGCATTTGTCGATGCCAGTGGGAATCCTACCATGGTTAATGGCACCTATTTCGCGAGTGTCTTGTCGCAGCGGCTTGGCTACACCGTAACGAGCGGGGAGCCTTACAGCCCGTCCGGTTGCGCCAGCACATCGCAATGCGTTTTTCCGGGCGGCGTCATCCCCACTTCTGCTTTCGATCCCGTAGCGAATAAGACGCTGAGTTATATACCTGTTCCGAACGTGGGCAGCGAGTACTTCAGCACGGTCGGCTTGGGAAATACCAACCTTCGGGACGATAAATTCGGGGAGCGCGTGGATGTTATCGACAACCGAACGGGGAACTGGAGCGCGTACTATTTCTTCGACGATTCCAGCGTTGTCGATCCCTTCGGCGCCGCCAACGTGCCAGGATTCGGAACCAGCACACCGACCCGCGCACAGGAAGTAGTGTTGACCAACACCAAGGTCCTAGGGCCAAGCGCGGTGAACGAAGCTCGTCTGTCCTATACGGGGAACGCAACGGTATCGGGACAACCCACGGGGGGTTTCGCCCAAATTTCCACCCTGGGCTTCGTGACCGGCGCTAACACTCTGGGCCTGAACCCTTCCGGGCCCGCATCGCTCGAGGGCGTTCCGTACCTCGGCTTCAACAACACCGGCTTCAACATTGGCGTTTCGACCTACGTGGGGGACCAATACAACAATACCTTGCATGCTTCCGAGAACTTCTCGAAGGTTTGGGGAAGGCACAGCACAAAGTTTGGTGGAGATGTCCGGTATTATCAGGTCAACCTCAGAAACTACAACGTTCCCAACGGACAATTCGCCTTCGACGGGTCTGAGACTGGAAACGACTTCGCGGATTACCTCGTGGGAGCTTCGGCTTCATTCACTCAATCCAGCATCCAAGCCCTCGATTCCCGCGCGAAATACTTCGGAGCTTACGGGCAGGATTCGTTCCGCATACGTCCCAGCCTCACTTTGAATTACGGGTTGCGCTGGGATGTCAGTACTCCTTGGCATGACACGCAGAACCGGATTCAGACGATCGTTCCGGGCGAGCAGTCCGTGATCTTCCCCACGGCCCCCAAAGGGTGGGTGTTCCCCGGCGATCCCGGTGTGGCCCGTACCCTCGCACCTATCCACTACAAGAATTTTGGTCCACGCCTCGGTATCGCGTACTCTCCCGCCGTCCGAAGCGACATCCTCCGCAAGATCTTGGGCGCGCCCGGAAGCACGAGCATTCGAGCCGCCTGGGGTATGTTTTACAGCTCGGTCGAGGATCTGGTCTTGGGCTGGGAGATCGGGGATGCCCCGTTCGGGGAATACTGGAACAGCACGGCGCCGGTCCTGCTCGAACAGCCATATATGACCCGCGCCGACGGTTCGTCGCAGGGACAACGCTTCCCATTCGTGATGCCCGTGGTCGGAGGTAGTGCAAACCAAAACGTGGACTTTACACCTTTCCTCCCCATCGCCGGGTCGCCCGGATATTCCACGACGAACCAGGTTCCTTATACGCAACACTATAACTTCACCATCCAGCGTGCCCTTGGCAAATCTACGGTCGCAAGCATCGGATACGTCGGCACTCAGGGCGACCATCTGCTTGCTGAGTTGCAGGCCAACCCCGGCAACGCTGCCTTGTGCCTGAGCTTACGAGGAACCGGCGTCATGGCGGGAACCCCTCAGTGCGGGCGGTATGGAGAAGGGAGCGTGTATACCAAGCCCGACGGAACCATCGTCAACGGTACGCGATACCCGCTCGGACCGGATTTTGGCAGCAACCAGTGTAGCGATACTCTCGCCAATTCCGACTAACATTCCTTTCAGGCCAGCATACGACGGCAGGTCGCAAATCTGACCATCCTGGCCTCTTATACATACTCCAAATCGATAGATGACGCTTCGGCGTACGCGGACGCTGATGGGTGGGTGAACCCTTTTAATTATAGACTGAGCCGCGGTTTGTCCACATTTGACCTGACGCAAAACTTCGTTACGAGTTACACTTATTCGCTCCCGTTCCAGCGCTCCTTCAGCACGCTTCCCAAACGCCTCACGCAAGGCTGGAGCATTAACGGCATTACACGTTTCGCGAGCGGCTTTCCCATGAACATCGCGCAGGGCGGAGATTACTCGCTCACCGGCTCTAGCGGCGTTGACCACCCGAATTATATCGGCGGACTCGTCTTCAGTGACCCCCGCGGGGCCGGTGCGGACGGTAAGGCGCACGAGTACTTCAACAAAAGCGCATTCACCGCTGAACAACTGGGAACCATGGGGACCGCGGACCGCCGCTTCTTCCACGGTCCAGGGATTAACAACTGGGACCTCGGAATGCACAAAGAGACAAAACTTCGCGAGAACCTGCGCCTGCAGCTCCGGGCTGAGTTCTTTAACGCCTTCAACCACACCCAATTCTTCAATCCCAACGGCAATTATTCCAGCAGCCGTTTCGGGATCGTGACGAGTGCCGCCAGCCCTCGCATTGGACAGGTGAGCATGAAATTACTCTAGTAGCCTGACTGCTATCCGCAGAGTCTTCCACTTTTGTGGAAGACTCTACGGACGCGGCCGTTTGCCGGGGCTACCTGCCGCCCAAGCCATCGTGTTTCTGTGTTACCCTTCGATAGCATCACAGCGAGGCGAATATGATTTGCCGTAGCGTCAGCATCACCACTCTGGCGGCCATTCTTTTCTGCGCCGGCCATGCGCCAGCGGCTCAGGACGGTGTCAAGGAGTACTCCATCGTGATCACCAAGCCTGACGCCGAATACACCATTGACGTCGGTGGAACCATGGATCCCGAAAATGTCGAGATCGTGATCGAAAACCTCGGGGAGCAGCCAGCGGCGAATCCACGCCTGACCGTCAACGGACTCTACGATTGGTATGACGTGCACTCCATGGTGAACGAGATTACCCGCGGCTGCCAGACCGACGAAGAAAAAGCCTTAGCAATCTGGTCGTGGGTGCAGGATAAACGGTGGCAGCGCGAGTCTCACGACGATTCGTCACTGCATCCCGTCCGAGGTCTGAACGGCTATGGTTACGGCATCTGTGGGAACACAGCCGCGTGGATATCCGCTCTCTGCCGCGCGGTCAGCTTAAAAACTCGCGTCTGGGAACTGACGGGCCACACTGTGGCGGAGGTGTACTTCAACGGAAGCTGGCACATGCTGGACGGCAACGCCAAAGTCTTCTATCTCGACCGCGACAACAAAACCATCGCCAGCATCGACACGTTGCAAAAGGACAAGTGGCTCATCGAGCGTACCATCCATGTCACCGACGCCTGGGTCCGTGGTCCCGATCCTCCCGGCCGCAATGAACTGTACGAGCATTTCCTCATCACCGACAGGGACAATTGGATAAGCGAAGGGTATGAGAGCGAGTATCTGAAGAACTACACCATGTCCATGACCCTGAAGCCGGGAGAGAAGCTGGTTCGTTGGTGGCAGCCCCTGCTCAACAAGTTTGAAGGCCGGGATAAGGATCCTGAGGTTCCCGAGAAATATGCCAACGGCCAATTGATCTGGGAGCCCGACCTTGGGCGCGTCGACATGCGAAACTACCTCGACGTCTCTCCCGTTAGCAACGTCGCCACCCGCATCCAGGACGGCCGCAATCCTGCTATACATGTTGCTGCGCTCCAGGACGGCTTCCTTTATGATCGAGCTTCGAAGTTCGCGATTCTGATTCATAGCCCCTACCCCGTCGTCGGAGGACGGTTTCGCTGCACTCTGGTCAAGGAAGGCTCCTCACAACTCGACCAAGCCAGCTTGTCATTCGCTGAAAGCGACTATCTCTACGACTTCCGGATTGGCGCCGGTTCCAGGAACGTTGAAGTTGACCTCGATTCCGCCATCTTGAGGCATGCGCCGGTTTACGACTACTCCATCGAATTCGCGATACGGGGCAACGCCAACTCGAATCCCCCCACGCAGGCTGGCGTGGACGCATTTCGGTCGGTCACCGATCTTCAGGTGTCTCCGCACAGTCTCCCGGCACTTCGGCTCGGGAAGAACCTTGTGCACTACTGGGACGATTCCGCAGGGCCGCGCACCATCCGCATCACGCACCGGTGGCGGGAGATCGCCGATCACAGCCCGCCGGGAAACGGAATGACTGCTGTGGATCCCGCAGACGGCGGTGAAGTCCAAACTCTGGAACCGATTTTGAAGTGGACCGCTCCCGACGCGCCTGGGGCGCCCCCTACCGACTATCAGGTCATGGTTTGTTTTCAGCCCGAGTGCCGATGGCCTGTGTCGCCAACTCTTTACCGAAACGTTGGTTCGGCTCGATCCGAGTGGAGAGTGCCGGCGACATTCCTGAATCCCGCAACCTCCTACTACTGGAAGGTGCGGGCCCGAGACCGCGACGGGCATATCGGCCAATGGAGCCGCACGTTCGTGTTTACCACGAGCCGGCAAAGCAAGTGAGAAACCGAACGGTCGCAAGGTGCCCAGGTGTTGGAAATCATCAAGCGAGTCATGCTCTGTACGTGCCTGGCTGCAATCAGAGTTCTAGCAAGCTGCCAATGCGGATGGGCTGGCCTTCACGTTCGATGCTGCGGCAAGCCGCGATGCCGATGAGGCTGCTCAGGGCGCCCGCTCGGAAGTCCGCGTGGAGCTTGAGCGGGTCGGGGCATGGCTGGTTTCGAAAGAGCAGGTTCTGGAGAGAGGTATCCGCGCCGCGGTGGCTCCCTGGCAATTGTGGTCCGGAATCGTGAACCGTCTGGGAGATACCGGAGTTGAGGCTCAGGCGCACTTCTCTGTTTTGGAAACCGTCACCACCGAAGTTGTTCAGATCCAGCCGCCCTTTCGTTCCATTCAAGGAGATAGACTGGCCCTCATACGGGAGATACGCATTGGCCGTGTAGGTCAAGATCGCGCCGTTTTCGTATTTCACCCGTACAGACATCGTGTCGTGGATGTCGGTGTCCGCTCGCCAGACGCACGCGTCGCGCAGGTAGCCATCCTCAGATTCGCAGTCGACGTAGAGCTTCACGTACCGTTCGTTCTTGGTTATGTCCCAGTAAAAGCGGCACCGCGAGCGGTGGGGACACGCTCGGCAATGCGTACTGCGGAAGGGATGGTTCCTCCCGTAAAACCTCAAGTCGCCCCAGGCGCTGACCGCAACCGGCGTCGAATCCAGCCACCAGTTGACTTGGTCGAAATGATGACAGGCCTCCGAGCACAGTAGGGTCCCGGAATTCTCCCGCCGGTAGTGCCAGCGGCGAAAGTAGTCTGCGCCATGCCGGGTGTCCAGGTATTCGTGGAAATCTACGGAGAGAACATCGCCGATCGACTTCTCCAGGAGCAGTTGCTTGACCTTTTTTGGCTTCGGGGACATGGCGGGCGTTTAGAGCCACGGTAAGTTTCCGCCCGGTTCTTTTCCACGTATCTCGAATGGCTTGGCATTGGCCCTCGTCGATGCACAGAGGCTTTTCGGTGATTACGTCGGCGCCCAGTTCCATGGCGCGGGTGATGTGACGCCAGTGGGTGCGATCAACAGCGGCGACAATGACCATTTGCGGCTTGGTCTCGCGGATCATCCGATCGAAATCCGTAAATATGGGTGCGTCCGTGCCGATCATCAACTGAGCGACTCTGACGCGCCTGGCGTTAATGTCACACAGTCCGACGAATTCAATTACGTCACCGTAGCACTCGACGAGAGACTTGCCCCAAGTCTCCGTGCCCCGCTCGCCCGTGCCAACAAGCGCGAGTCTGAGCTTAGGATTTGTTTCCGCCGGTAGCGTCTCCCTAAGAGCGCCTAATGACGCTGCGATGCCGGCAGCCTGCATGAAGTCACGCCTAGTCGTAGTCATAAAAGAACCTCGCCTGACAGTAGCATGCTTTCTTGAAGACGGGCGCGTGGGGCCGGAGACTCGCGGTTATTAACCGGCTGACATCCGCACAAGGTGTTGATATTACGGGGGGGATCTTCCTGGCGGCACCTTAGTGAGGCTGTTGGGATGTCAGCACGCGGTGCGCAACGCAGGAAAGCTCGACAGGCGTCCAGTTCTTGTACTTCGCGGAGATGACCGCCTGGAAGTAAGGAGGGACCTTGCCACTGGGGAGTCTGACGCGTCCTAGCAACTCACGTACATACACTTCCGAGGTCACGTACTTCGCGGCGGCAAGCGTGCCCACCGTCGCCGACCCGGCCAGAACGAGTATGGCGCCGTCCCCGTGCAGGCCGGGCAAGCGACTTATCAAAGCATAGGTCTGTCCGAAAGAGTTTTGAGCATCGTTCGTCCCTTCTCCGAAAAAATCCGGTTCGCCGGGACGGGGCCGGAGATTATGAATTGCTCCGCTCTTGTCTCCTATGTTTTCTCCTATCACCAGATCCTGCGCCACCGGGAGATCCCGGGTTTGGAGGTTGAACTTGGGTGGGCCGGCGAAGACCACGTTGTTGGCGCCTATGTCATTCCATGTCAGCCCCGTGCTGTTCGTGAAATTCACCTTGAGATTTCGGGTAGCCAACAACTGGCCGACAAGAAAGGCTCCGCCAGCCTCGCCAAGTCCCGTGAACACATGCCACTCTTCGAGAGACCGGCCAGGAAACGTCTGCTTCAACTGATTCACCTAGCCCGAATTCACCGCCTCTTCCCACGTGTTGAATCCGGGGTCCCGCAGAAACAGACTATGGGGACTGAATTTCACAAACATCGGCGCACCCACACATACCACCGTAGGCCGCGAGGTGTTGAGGAAAGGCGCCCAGAACTCTTCCAGGGCCGGCTGCCAGAGGGCCACACTGGGGCCGGTCGTGTGCCGCAATCGAACCAGAGAGTTGCCCCAATATACGCAAAGGCAAACCGCCATCCCCAAGGCGGCCCCGAACACGATGGCCAGCCGGCGCCACCTCAGTATGAGTTGGCCGGCAGAGATCTCCGAATCCGGGCGGTCCCGAGTTGTGAAAAGAAGCTTGAAACGGCCCCTAGGAAAGTCGATGTGTATGGCGTCAGCTTGGCCCTGAGTCAAGTAATACTCGAGGATCTTCTGGCGCAGCTTGCTGGCCTGAAGACGCACGCTGGAGTCGTGCCGCGGGTCGTAAGACTCCGGCTTACCGAGGCCCTCCACCCCGATGGTGTATTCCTTGAGCTGATCGGCTTCCCCGGAAAGCGACTTCTCGGCCAGATACCTCAATAAGCGGCGTTGCAGTTCGGAGGCTCGAAAGAGTTCGCTTTCGAGCACGCGCTGGATTTGTTCGCGCGCTTCGCTCTCTGCTATGGCCATGATTTTCCATACTATACGCAGTGGGGAAGAGGCTGTCAACCGCGCCGCCGGGCAGTCTCTCAGTTTGGAGTTGTAGCAGCGAGTTCGCCTCGCAACGTGGCGGCGCAAAGCTGCCAATACATCGAACTGAGACACTACCCGCCGCCGGGGCTAACTCACAAGCAGGCTTGCCCGACCTTCGAGCAGCGCTTCCCAGGCCGGTCGCTCCGAACTCACCGCACCCAGCACGCGGCCATAATCTTCGAAGCTCACTTCAGTGAAGGGAAAGAGGGTGAAAGCAATGCTGGTGCAGCCCATCATCAAGGCGGCAGTGCATTCGTTGATCACCGTGCGAGCTGCCTTGTCGAGAGGGATGTGAGGGTAGTCCTCCAGTTCGTACTGGATAACATCGGCCTCGGGCGGATAATCGCGTACTTGGCGCCCCACGTCGAAGCTTTTGTCTAACATTAGAGTGCGCGGCCCCTCGTCAGTATAGTAGCCGTGGCCCAGCCGCCCGCGACGCGCGCCGAGGGCCGTGGCGCCCGCCATTGCCTGGAGCATCACGCGGCGGTCGATCTTGGAACGCAGTACACGAGGCATTTTACCGGGAATATCCAATTTGACCTCGCGATCGGGTTCAATCGCGCACGATTAGTGAGTTAACGCCCTTCCCAGGTCCGTGTCAACTACCCAATGGCATTCTGCCCTTCTAAGGGGAGGGTACGGTCGCTGAGGCTTCGCTCGAGGCCGCGCTCTGGGTGGTTTCATCCGAGCTGAGGGAAGTGACCGTATAGTAGTACGTTGCCCCGGCTTGAACGCTCGTGTCGTAATAGGCGGTCCCGGTAAGCGGCGTGGAATTGAGCGGCGTCGCGCCCTCCCCGCCCGATGTCGTGCCGCGGTAGACGTAATAGCCCGCTACTCCTGAGGACACGCTGGCGGTCCAGGTGAGAATGACGTCGTGCGTTCCCGTGCCTGAAAGGGCTATCGTCTGCGGACTGCCGCTGGCATTCTCAGTGATGCTCAGCGAGGCCGCGCGGCTGCCTGCGGCTGAAGGCACGAACTGAATCACGATTGTGCAATTCCCCCCCGCTACCACCGCAGCGTCGCAAGTGTTGTTTTGGGTGAAGTCGCTGAGGTCCGCGCCGGTAATGGCGATGCTGGAGACGCTCAAGGCGGCGTTGCCGGTGTTATTCAATGTGATGGTCTGAGATGAACTGGCAACGTCTACGGGTTCATTCCCGAAGCTCAAGCTGGCGGATGAAAGACTGACTCCGGGGCTCGCGCTGCTCGTGCCCGTACCGGATAGCGTCACCGTCTGCGGGCTGCCGTTGGCATTATCGGTGAGGGTGACTGCCGCTGCGAAGGATCCGCTCGCGACCGGGGTGAAGGTCACGCCGATTGTACAACTGGCCCCTGCCGCCACGCTGGCGCCGCAGTTATTGCTTTGTGCAAAGTCGACGGCATTCGTACCCGTGAGGGCAATGCTGGCGATGCTCAAGGCCGCATTGCCGGTGTTATTCAATGTTACCGTCTGGGCTGTGCTGGCAGTACCTGCGGACTGGTTGCCGAAAGCAAGGCTGCTGGAAGACAAGCTCACAGAAGGAGCTGGTGTTACGCCAGTCCCTGACAACGAGAGAGTGGGACGAACGTTATGAACACTGCATCCGATCGATACGCTGCCGGTGTCGCTGCCGCTGACCGTTGGGGCAAAGCTCACTTGGAAGGTCGTACTCTGGCCGGCGGCGAGGGTACGCGGCAAAGTCAACCCGCTAATGCTGAAGCCCGTTCCCTGCACTGTGGCCTTCTGGACGAGCACGCTGCGAGTTCCAGTATTGGCGAGAGTTATTGTCTGGGTGCTGCTAGTCCTCACTGTGACGCTTCCAAAATTGATATTCTCGGGACTTAAACTGAGCTGAGTCGACCCTGCTGCACCTCTTGCCATGCAGAAGAACGCCATCAACGCAAACACAAAAAGGGCAGGCCGCTTGGCGCTGCGCATCTTCCGGGCGTTCTCAATATAACAATTGAGAGAATTCAATATACCGTGGTTAGAAACATCGTGAAGCGACATTGTCTCTCCTCTTGGGAACAATTCGTTCTCCGTTCCTCGCGGCTTTCTTTTGTGCTCGAGCTTCGTTCGCCGCGAATCGCTCAGGGGTAGAACAAATTTGGTGCCACCCCCGCCCGGCCGTTGAATTGGCCCAAGAGACACATTTGGCGACGTTTAGCTCGCCGAATCTCGAGTGTGCTTTTCTGAAACAACAGGAAGGGGGCAAAGCCTGCCCGGCGCAAACCCGGCAAAGCGTGCCTAGTTAAGTGCGTAGTAAGGCCAGGGGCTGCTGGTTATGCTGGCCACACTTGAACAGTCATTTCGGCCGGGAGAACACAGGTCTCTGCATGCTGGGATTGAGGTCACGATTGCCTGGACTTATGCAACGAAGGTTTGTAACCAGAGTTCGGAAGGTGTGAATTTCATTCGCCTACGACAGTCACCACCACCGTCCGCCGCCGTCCGCGAACGTCGCATTCAAGATGAAAGATCTGTTGCCAGGTACCCAACGTGAGTTTTCCATCAGCGATGGGTACAGTCAGGGATGGTCCAAGGAGGGTGGCCTGCAAGTGCGAGTGGCCGTTGCCGTCGTGCCAAGCCTGCTCGTGGCCGTAGTTACGGCTGGGGGGAATGAGCTTGTCCAAAACGACGGGCAGGTCATGCTCGAGCCCCGGCTCGAACTCGATGGTGCCGACCGCAGCGGTGCTCCCAACGTTGAAAACGTTGACGGTTCCGCGTTTAACCGCCGAAGATCGCACCACTGCGGCAATCTGTTCGCTCAGATCGTGCATATCACCGTGACCCTTCGTAGTAACTAAGATCTCTTGTTGATGGATCATAATCCAGCTCCAATCCTCAGCACGGCGGGAAGCCCGCGGATTATGCAGTGCGCATTCAAGCTGGTATACCAGAGCCCGTCGCCCGCGCAGGGTGCGGTGCTTCTTTGCCGACGGGTGAGCTGCGAGAGACCAGCAGCCCTCGGGGTTCGAAACACTGCACAAACTCCGGCGCAGGCACGGGCGGGCTGAACAGATACCCTTGTACCTCGTCGCAGCCATGCTCTTTCAGGAAGGCGAACTGTGCCTCTGTCTCAACTCCCTCCGCCACGACGCGAGTGCCGAGGCTGTGCGCCATGGAAATAATCGCCAGCGTAATCGTCGCAGCGTCCTCATGCTCCGGCAGATCCTTCACAAAAGATCTGTCAATTTTCAAGGCGTCCAGAGGGAAACATCTGAGCTGACTTAAGGAGGAGTAGCCAGTCCCAAAATCGTCAATGGCAAGGCGAACCCCCAGTTCGTCAACCTCTCGAAGCATGACCTTGGCTCGATCCAAATCCGCCATGATGGCGCTTTCCGTGAGCTCGAGTTCCAAGCACTGCGGCCGAAGTCCGGTTTGCTCGAGCAGATTCGAGACTAATTTGCCAAGGTCGCTGTGTTGGAACTGTCGAGCCGACACATTGACGGCCACGGTGAAGGAAGGCAGTCCGGTTGCTTCCCAATCCTGCATCTGGCGGCAAGCTTCCCGGAGCACCCACTCTCCAATGGGAATTATTAGTCCTGTCTCCTCCGCGAGGGGGATGAATTTCGCCGGCGGCACGGAGCCTAAATCGGAGGTATTCCATCGCAGCAAGGCCTCGGCGCCCGCAAGGCGTCCCGATTGGGTTTCGATCTTAGGTTGAAAGCAGAGCGTCAATTCTCTTCGCTCGATCGCGCGTCGCAGCTTGGCTTCCATCTTCATCCGCTCGACGGAAATTTGCGTCATCGACTCGGTGTAGAATTCGTACCTATTTTTTCCTTTTAGCTTGGCTTGGTTCATCGCGGAGTCGGCGTTTCTGAGGAGTGTGGGGAGATCTTCGCCGTCGCTCGGATGCACAGCGATGCCAATGCTGGCTGTGGCATAGTGACTGTGGCTCCCGATCACAAACGGTTCCGCTAGAACGCTCATGATGCGGCGTGCAACCGAGGACGCATCGTGAGGCTGCTGGAGGCCGGAGAGAAGAACGGCGAACTCATCGCCACCGAACCGGAAAACCGGCGGGGTGGAACTTTGCCTGCCGGGCCGGGATATCAGGTCGCTTGGCCGGATGCATTGTGACAGCCGGTCACCGACTTGCCGCAACAACTCATCTCCACTCCGATGGCCCAGCGAGTCGTTGATCGACTTGAAATTGTCGAGGTCAAGAAACAGCAAGGCGAGCGGCCTTTCGCTCCGCCGCGCCCCGCGTAGGGCACGGCGAACCTGCTCGGAGAACCTCTGTCGATTGGGAAGACCGGTTAGCCGGTCGTAGTAAGCCAGATGCCGGATTTTCGCCTCGACCTGCCGGCGCTCCGTGAAATCCTGTAGCGTACCCTCGACGTGCTCAGGTTGGCCCTGACTGTTGCGCTCCACCTCGGCCTGCTCCGCTACGACGCGCAGCGTCCCATCCGGGCCAGTCAACCTGTATTCAATCTCGTATTTCTCCTCACCTCGCAACGCCGCCTCGAACAATTGAACGACGTCGTCGCGATCGTCCGGATGAATAAGCTTGAGCATGGCCTCGCGGTTCGCCGGGCAGTCTCCCCGAGCCAAACCCATGATCCTACAGGCGCCATCAGAGAAGTGCCATCGGTCCTCGCTCACGTTCCAATCCCAGTATCCCAGCCGGGCCATCTGCTGGGCTTTGGCCAGCCTTGCCTCGCTGTTCTTCAACGCGCAGTATGTACGGCTGGCGCGTAGCATGCACTGAACCCGGTAACCCAAAAGGGGCCAACTGAAAGGTTTGGCGAGAAAGTCTGTTGCTCCAGCTTCGAGGGCCCGATGAATCGACTCAGGATCGTTGTGTCCGGTCACGATCAGCACTGGGGTGTCCTGCCCGCCCGGTAAGCGGCGCAGCGCTGCACAGGCGGCGAAGCCATTCAGTTTGGGCATCTCCACGTCCATGAGAACGACTTCCGGCGCTGACTCGGAAAAACTCTCGAGCCCTCTGGATCCGTCCTCAGCCTCAATCACCTGGAATCCAGCTTGCTCGAGCGACTCCCGCATGAGCATACGCAGCATCATGTCATCATCCACTACCAGAACCAGCGGCCGCCGACCAGTATTTTCCGGATTTGGCATTCAACACTCCTGCAAGCTCGTCTTGTAGTGCCGGCAATAACAATCCAGAGTACGCCGAATCACCGTTCTTGCCTTTAGTACTAAAATAACATTACGTTGGGCCTATGCGCCAAATTTAGCGATGCCGTCGGTACAATCTACGGAGAGTAGCGGCTACCTTCAGGATTTGCGTTATACTCGGCTGTGGCGTAGCGCGGACCTCCAGTCCTAGCGTCCGCGGCTCTTTCTAATAGCATCGGAGAAGCCGCGGACCCCAAAACCGGAGGTCCGCGCTACAAACCAAAGCTCACCGGAATTCTCTCCGAGGAGGTGTCTCTCTCCATGAGGACAAGAATTGCGTATCTCGCCGCCGCGATCGTGGTTGCGGCTTTGGCCGCTCCAGCCCAGCAGGACCTATTGATTCATAACAAACAACTGACGCTTACAGTGAGGGCCCAGGACGGGGCGTACGAAATCCTCTCGCACGGGCTCGAGCAGCCGGTTTTGGTTTCGAATGTAGGAGTGGAAGTGAACGGCGAGTGGCTAAGCTCCTCGGCTTATCCACATCACGAAGCCGCGGCGTCTTCTTTCGAAGATGCGTTGGGCGCCGGCCGCGCTGTGCGGGTCACCTTCAGCGGAATGGCTAACAAGCCTGACTTGATTTGCACCTTGCGACTCTATGAGGACGAGCCTTATGGCGACGTCACCTTAGTGGTGCGCAATGGAACGAGTAACAGTATTTCCGTGCAGGCAATTCGCGTGGTGGACGCAGTGGGCAAACCACTCGTTGACCTTGGGGCGAGCGAACAGAACGATCGAGTGCTTTTCGAAGGTTTCACCGAGGACCCAACTATTCAAATTGGCAGTCTCGCCCAGGCTCCCCACGGCGTCTATTCCGGGGCGAGCAACGATCTCATCTATAACCTGGCCAGCAAGCAGAGCCTGATGCTCTCCGCTCTCACCTGCGAGCGCTTTCTAACGGTCTCGCACTTGCGCGTCAGCCCTGTCTCTTCAAGCGAGGCCCACATCGCGTCGTTCACGGTGGACTCTACCGGGACGACGGAGTTTGTCCTCGACCGGGATCAGATCGCTCCGGCCCAGCAGGTCCAGTTGAGTCTTTCCGTCCCGCCGGGCGAGTCGCTTTCTTCTGAGCGGGTCATGGTTTCAGCGGGGCAAGACTATTTGCAGGAGCTCGAGAACTACGGCGAGGCCGTTCGCCGTCTCTATAAACTCCATTTTCCCCAGACCGCTCCCATCGGGTGGTGGAGCTGGACGGCTTTTTACGCCGGGATTACCGAGGGGGAAACCATCACCAATGCGGAGTGGCTTGCGCAGCACCTTCTGCCGATGGGCTACAATTATTTCCACATGGACGAAGGCTACGCCTACGCGCGCGGCGAATATACGACAGCCAATGCCACCCAGTTTCCGCACGGCATGTGGAACCTCGAGCACCAAATCGCCCACCTGGGACTTGTGCCCGGTATCTGGACGGCGCCCTTCTACGTTTCCAGCCGCGCATGGGTCTTCGAACACCATCCGGAGTGGCTGGTCCACGACGCCCAAGGCAAACCCATTCGAGTCGGATACGTGGCGCGCCACCAGGATGAACTCTACGTGCTCGACCCCACACACCCAGGGGCGCAGGATTACTTGCGCAAGACTTACCAAATCCTTACCCGCGAGTGGGGCATCCGCTACATCAAACTTGACTTCATGGATAGCACCGCCATCGAAGGCTTTTTCTACCGCCCCAACACTTCGGCCCTCGAGGCGCACCGCATCGGCGTGAAGATCATTCGCGACGCTGTGGGCGACACCGTGCTCCTCGATAAGGACGGCAGCCCCATGTTGAGTCCGCTGGGTTTGGTCGACGAAGGCCGCATCGCGCCCGACACCGGCCACTCCTTCATCGCCAGTAGAGACGCGGTCCCCAACATTGCGGCGCGTTTCTATATGCAGGGCAATTTCTATCTCAGCGACCCGGACGCATTCTCCGTTACGAAGGTGGTTGACATCGATCCCGATCAGGGTTGGCACAGGTCGCGAACCGGGTTGACCCTGAATGAAGCACAGGTGCAGATTGTTTTGGCCGCGTTGTGCGGCGGCATGTACGAGATCGGCGACGACCTGCCGACCCTGGGCTCGCAACCCGAAAGATTGGCGCTGGTTCAAAATCAGGAACTCCTGGATATGAACCGCTTGGGCCGCGCCTTCCGGCCGCTGGACCTGATGACTTTCCGGCCTGAAGACCAGGAACCCAGCGTTTTCTTCCTTCGGGAAGATTCGCACCAGGCTATGCTTGCGGTTTTCAACTGGGCCGAACGTCCGCTCTCTCACACCTTCACTCTCGCTGAGCTTGGACTTCCGGCCGAGCATCCCTTCCACGCCTTTGACGCGCTTAACAAGGACGTTGGAGTTCCTCTCGAGAGCGGCACTTTAGTGATTGCCGATCAACCGCAGCACTCCGTGCGCCTCATCAAATTGGTGGATGATTCCATCCCCGCCGCCGCGCCGCAAGTGACAGTCAAGGCGCCGTCTTCCGCAACTGCGGGCCAAGCGATCTCGCTGGCCTGCGCGCTGGGCAGCAACTCCGTGCCGGCAATTTCCTATCACTGGGATTTTGGCGATGGAACCGAAGCCAACGGGCAGAACGTGGACCACACTTACACTCTGGCCGGAACTTACTCCGTGAACCTGACAGTGAGAGGCGTCGATGGCCTTTCGGCAAACAAACGCCTTTCCATCGCGGTCAGCGGCGGCGTGCGTGCAAGATACGATCTGTCGCGCAATCGCCGCTACGAAGGAGAGAATCACGCGGAATCAAACATAGAGACGCCGAGACACTGAGGAGGACCGCTTTCCAACTCATGGCTTTCTCCCGCTTGGGGGAGAGAGGGTGGCCCGCTGTGGCTGGTGAAGTAGCACAGGCACTCTTGCCTGTGTTTGACGCGGCAGTGTATCAACCTTGAGCACAGGCAAGAGTGCCTGTGCCACTTCACCAGCCGGGCCTTCTAGCTCTTCTTCTCCTCGACACGCTTCAGGGTCATTTCCATTTCGCCCCACGGTCCTTTGGCCTTCAACTGGATCGTATCGCCGGAGACCGTTCCCTCATGTTCAATCGTGTTGTCCTGGAACTTCGTATTGAACGAGAGCTTGTCGCCTTCGATCTTTCCATCAGTGATGGGTTGTTGATCGCCGTTGGGCCCTTCGACCGTTCCCGTCAGCTTGGCGCCATCAGCCTTAAAGGTGAAATTGATCGTAAAGTCGCCGTTGGGCGAGCTGACCGTTCCCTGCCAGTGCCCGTCCACCGGATTTGGCGGAGCGGCCATTGCCAATCCCGCCGCCGCGAAAGTCAGTATTGCTGCCATTACTAAGCGTCGAAACATTTCGCTACCCCTCCTTTGACCCCAAAAGCAAGGGCAAGCCTTGTGGTTGCCCGCCGGCAGCCGCAAGGGCCGCCCCTTCCAGATGCAATCGGGAGCGTACACCACGCCCGCGGCGCGGTCAATGTCTTTCGCAGACATCGCTCTCCGAAACACGCGTCTTGAATTTGGAATCTCGAGTTGCGGCTCTGCCGCGCTGTGCTTCTGCACCTGATGCACGAACTGTAGCGGCACTCTCTGAGCGCCGATGTACCCGGAAACAAAAGACCGGCGGTCAGAGACCGCCGCTACAGCGAGGCTTTTCACACCTTCTCAGTGGTGAGGGTCTGTTGTTAACGAGCAAAATTCGGGCACAGGCGCGTAGCAGATGAGTTAACATACGCGTGGTTATTATTGTAATACATATATCCAGTGTAATGCCGCACAGAAACGTCCTGTCATTCCGAGCGAAGCGAGGAATCTCGCGCTGATCTTTTCTTCGTCAATCCGACCCGAAGCAGAACGAGATTCCTCGCTTCGCTCGGAATGACAGGACATTTTCAAACTAGATCCCACGAGGCGGCGCATCATCTCGCCCGAATACCCAGCCACCTTCCGAGGCGCTTCTTCCTCGAGGCCAACGAATTCCAGCCCAGCCGCAATCCGGGCTTTCCGTTCACTCCGGGGCACGCAGTAGAGCCTGGCGAACATGAGCAGGTTCTCGTAGCCCGTCAGCGATTCCGCTGTCCAACCGACCCTTCACCACAGAGACACAGAGACCGAGGGAGACTTGAAGCGAGGGGCGCCCTGCCTGTGTGGCTTCCCTATCTGCGGAGCGGTCAAATTCGAAGCTCATGTAGCCCCGATGTGTTTGGCCAACCGGAGCGGCACTCTGGGGCCGAAAACGTGGGTTCGTTTCGTCGAAAACGTGGGTTTGCGGCCCTTTTGGGGTTCAATTTGAGTTCGTTTGCACTCAAAAATGAGTTCGTTTTGCGCATCGAAAAATACTAAGTCCTGTATTTGCAATACATGGGTGAGTTCGTTCCCGCGAAAAACATTTTTTCCCATTTATCCCCTATTTTCTTCCTCTTTCTCGCCTGCGGCGCGACCACGGGCACGGAAAAACCCGCGGACCCCAAAACCGGGGGTCCGCGCTACCCAGCTCACACGACAGTTCGACTTCTTAATTCCATGCTTTGTTTTCATAGAGATTCCCGGTTTGTTCCGCAAGAAAGCTATCAGCATCTCAGCTATCAGCCGTCAGTCTTCGGTTCTCGGCCTTACTTCTGACTCCTGGCACCTGAGAGCTGACTCCTCGACTTTTTGACCTTGTCCTTTGTTTTCATCGACATTCCCGGTTTGTTCCGTCGTTTTTGTAGCGCAGACCCCGCTTTTGGGATCGTTGCACGGTCTACTCCAGGGGTCGAGAAGTCGAGCTGTTTTGTTCCACTTTCCCGCCTTAGCCGGGTCCATCTCATCCTCCGGCGCCGCCCCCACATACGGCCTGGGGGCGGCCCCCTTTCGACAACCATGATAGGCTACTATGCTTCGATTGTCAAGCGAAAAGTGCAGAAAGACAAAAAGGCAGGGAATAGGGAACAGGGAATAGAGAAAAGTGCGCACATGTCGGGCGCCGGGCACCCTGTTCCCTCCTCTTCCCTATTCCCTGTTCGTTCTTCCCTGCCCTCTGTTCCCTATTCCCTCTCCCCTGTTCCCTATTCCCTGTTCCCTCTTCCCTGTTCTTTAGTCCCTGTGCCATAGCAGCATTTCTCAGACCCCTCCCTACCATTTCACGGCGAAGCGGTCCGGCGTGAAGTGATCCTTGGACGAACGCACGGTCACTCCGCAGTGGTTGCGCAAAGGACCCTTTATGAAACAGTCGCCGGACGAATTACGACTGTTCGGGCGTCGGCAGGGACTGAAGATCGTCTGCAAACCGGCGCATCAGCCGCGCCAGGTCTTGAAGATCGCGTTTGCTCCAGGTCGCAAACAGTACGGCCGCCATTCGTTCGCGGGCTGCATCAATGGCGCTTGTCATTTCTTTGCCTTTGGCAGTGATTGCGGCTTCGCGTACCCGGTGATCAGTTTTCGAGGGGCGCCGGTCGATTAGGCCGAGGCCATCGAGTTTGGCGATTTGCCGGCTTACGGTCGTGTAATCCCTGCCCACCAACTCGCCCAACTCAACTACACCAATAGGGCCTTTGCGCTCAATTACAATCAGTAGCGGAAATAGGGCCCGGTCGAGTGAAACCCCCGCTTCCTGAAGCAGTGCGCTGTCACGCTGCGGCCTGTTCATAAGGCCCACCAGATCAACAAGCGTGTGGTGAAGCTGGCGAATTTCCTTCTTCATGACGCATTCTCCCTTGACAGCATAGCATTTTATATGTGTATAATACACATGTCAACGAACAGGGGCAAAAAACGAACAGGAGGAAAAACATGAAAGCCGCCATCGTAGTGGAAGCGGGCAAAACGCCCATCTATGGGGACTTCAAAGAGCCGGTCCCGGCAAATGGAGAAGTTCAGGTCACAGTCAGCGCCGCCGCGCTAAGTAACCTGGTGAAAAGCAGGGCATCCGGCACGCACTATAGCTCGTCCGGTCAACTGCCTTTCGTGGTGGGGATTGACGGGGTGGGCCGCCTCGATGATGGCTGCCGTGTGTATTTTGTGCTTCCCAAAGCGCCGTTCGGAAGCATGTCGGAGAAGACGGTAGTTCGGCCTTCTCAATGTGTTTCGCTGCCGGACGATCTGGATGATGTGACCGCCGCCGCCATAGCAAATCCCGGCATGTCGTCATGGGCTGCGTTCAAAGAACGCGCCAAGCTCGCGGCAGGGGAAACCGTCCTTGTAAATGGAGCAACCGGCACGGCGGGCCGTCTGGCCGTTCAGATCGCCAAATATATGGGCGCGGGAAAGGTCGTGGCGACAGGCAGAAATGTGGAAGGCCTGAAAGCACTGTCTCGCTTGGGGGCGGATGTGACAATCCCGCTCGGTGACGCCGGCGATGCATTTGAGGATGCCTTAAAGGAGCAATTCGGCGGCGATGGAATCGATGTCGTTTTGGATTACCTCTGGGGGCAAAGCGCCGAACGGATTATTATTGCCGGGGCAAAGGCGGGAAAAGACGCGGTGCCGATCCGGTTCGTACAGATCGGCTCGGTGAGCGCACCGAATATTACGCTTCCTAGCGCGGCCCTTCGTTCTTCGGCTATCGCGCTCATGGGAAGTGGCATCGGCAGCATCCCACTGGACAGCCTTGTGAAATCAATCGGCGAATTGTTGCAGGCAACTGTACCCCGCGGCTTCGAAATCGCGACCAAAACCTTTCCGCTCGCCGAAGTTGACCACGTTTGGGCTGCGGCTGGTAGCATGCCGCGCACCGTGTTTCAAATTCCGTAAACCCGCCTCGCTGGCGTTGCATAAAGGACCCGTTTCGAAACACTCGGTCGGTAAGTCGAGGGGTCGGGGAGTTGAGGAGTCGAGAAGTTGAGAAGTTGAGAAGTCGAGGAGTCGAACTGTTTTGCCCTTTTCTCTGTTCCCTATTCCCTCTTCCCTGTTCCCTATTTCCTCTTCCCTGTTCCCTCTTCCGTGTTCCCTCTTCTCCGTTCCCTGTTCCCCGTCCGCCGTTCCCTTTTCCCCGTTCCCTGCCTAAGCACATCCGCTGCTGAACGGAAACGAGCGGCAAGGGCCGATAACCGGCGATCGACTGCGTAGGGTTTAGCGATTTCCCGCCAGTTGGATGTATCGGCGATCCGTCTGTGTAACATGGAGTTTGGCCGCGACGCCCAAAAGTACGCTTAGGCCGTTTAACCGGCCAATCTCTGCCCATTCTCAGGGTGTGCCGAGTTTGCGCGCTTCGGTGGCGATTTTGGTGAGGCGATTGGAGAGCCGGTCGAGACAACTGCGGGTAGCGCCGACGGGCAGC
>Ga0326728_10005484_pt1 | contig 35486 bp, 28 predicted proteins | sample MB3enrmetagenome_FD_207602 | JGI IMG/M metagenome (GOLD analysis project Ga0326728, IMG submission 207602) | Lab enriched peat soil microbial communities from McLean, Ithaca, NY, United States - MB31MN | ecosystem: Environmental > Terrestrial > Soil > Wetlands > Peat | place: USA: New York...
TGGCGGCGATGAATGCGGCCTCGACCTCGACGGCCGAGCTGGCGCGGCTCAACTGGCGGCTGGGGCTGGCCTATGCCGAGGCGGTGAGCGAGACGGTGAAGCGGCACAAGGTGAAGCTGGACCTGGTTGGCTGCCATGGCCAGACGCTCTATCATCAACCGCGCGCCCAGGCCTATGCGGGCCGGCGGTTCGGCTGCACCTGGCAGGCGGGCGAGGCCTCGGCGATTGCCGCGGCGCTGGGCGTGCCGGTGGTTTCCAACTTCCGTCCGGCGGACATGCTGGCCGGGGGGCAGGGCGCGCCGCTGGTGCCGCTGCTGGATTATGTGCTCTTCGCCGCCGCGAAACGCGGGCGCGTGCTGCAGAACATCGGCGGCATCGCCAACCTGACGGCTATTCCGGCCGGAGCCGCGGCGGATGAGGTGTTGGCCTTCGATACCGGCCCCGGCAACATGGTGATCGACGCGCTGGCCCAGGAGCTCTTCGCCAAGCCCTTCGACCGCAACGGAGCCTTCGCCGCCGAAGGCGCAGTCATCGCACCGGTACTTGCCGGTGCGCTCCGCAATCCCTACTTTCATCAGAAGCCTCCGCGCACCGCCGGGCGCGAGCAGTTTGGGCGCGAGTATGCGGCCAAGTTCCTGGCCGATTGCCGCCGGCACAGCGAAAAGCCGGAAGACGCATTGGCCACGGCCACCGCGCTGACCGCGGAGACCATCGCGCGGAGTTACATGCGGTTCGTCCGTCCGAAGATGAAGGGCGCGGTGGATTACATCGTCTCCGGCGGCGGGGCGCGCAACCACACGCTGATGGCCATGCTGGCGCAGCGCCTTGCCCCGCTGGGCTGCGAACTGGCCGCCAGCGAGGAGTTCGGCTTGCCGGCCGAGGCCAAGGAGGCCGCAGCCTTTGCACTGCTGGCATGGCAAACCTGGCATCACCTGCCCGGCAATGTCCCCGCGGCTACGGGGGCAGCGCGGCCCGCGGTTCTGGGCCAGGTGACGTATGCGTAGGATGATGAATCGGCCACGGCCGCGGTTCGCGCCGTCCCACCCTGGCCGCAAGAACAAAAACGTGGCGAGGGCGGGGCACCCATGCTGCCCTTTCGACGTCTGGGGCATCTTCGCGCTGGCTTGCCTGCTGGCGCTGGCCGGCTGCCGCGGGGCGCAGTGGGACGCCGCCACGGTGGTCTTTCTCATCGAGAGCAGCCCCGCGAACCTCGATCCGCGCATCGGGACCGACGCCCAATCGCAGCGCATCGACGCGCTGCTCTTCGATGGCCTGGTGGCCCGCAACGCCAGCTTTCAGTTCACACCCGCATTGGCCGAAACCTGGGAGCAGCCGAATCCGCTCACATTCGTCTTTCATCTGCGCGGCGGGGTGCGCTTCCACAACGGGCGGCCGCTGATGGCGCGCGACGTGGTGTGGACCGTCGAGTCCATGATCGACCCCAAGCTTCCCGGCGCCGTCATCTCGCCCAGGGCAAACTCCTTCGCGGCGGTGAGCAATGTGGAGGCTCCGGACGACCGGACGGTGGTCTTCCATCTGAAACACGCCGACAATTTTCTGCTCGCCAACCTTTCCACGGGCGCCATCGGCATTGTTCCCCAGGGCAGCGGGCGCGACTTCTGGCAGCATCCCGTGGGCACCGGGCCGTTCCGCTTCGTGAGTCAGCAGATCGATCAGGATGTGGTTGTGGAGCGCAATCCGCTGAGTTGGGCGGAGACGCCGAAGGTCGAGCGGGTGCGCTTTGCCGTGGTGCCGGACGCGATTACCCGATCGCTTGAGCTGGAGAAGGGATCGGGCGACGTGACCGTCAACTCCCTGCCCATGGATTCGCTGCCGGTGCTGGCCGCGCGCCCCAATCTGCTAATCGAGGAGACAGGCGGCACGGAGATTCAATACCTGGGCTTCAACCTGCTCGACCCGCTGCTCAAGGATGCGCGCGTGCGCCAGGCGATTGCCTGCGCCATCGACCACGGACTCATCATCCGGACGCTGATGGGCGGCCATGCGCGGCCCGCGTCGAGCTTGCTGCCGCCCGATCATTGGGCGTGGACCGGCGATGTAGCGCGCTACGATTTCGATCCGGCGCGCGCGGAGAGATTGCTGGATGAGGCCGGCTACAGGCGCGGCGCCGATGGAGTCCGCTTCCGCCTGGCCATGAAGACCAGCAACGACGAGGGCGCCCGCCTGCTGGCCGCGGTGCTGCAACAGCAACTGGCCGGGGTGGGAATTGCGCTCGACCTGCGCAGCTACGAGTTCGCCACCTTCTACTCCGACGTAACCCGCGGGGCCTTTCAGATGTATTCGCTGCGCTGGGCCGGCATCGAGCAGCCGGACATCTTCAGCTTCGCCTTCTCCACCGCGAACTTCTCTCCCAAGGGCTTCAACCGCAGCCATTATTCGAACCCACGGCTCGACGCCCTGCTCGACGACGCGGCCCAGAGCGAGGATATGGCCCGGCGGCGCGCAGAGTATGTGGAGGCCCAGCAGATTCTGGCCCGCGATCTGCCCGCCGTCAATCTCTGGTACATGGATACGATAGTGGTCCACAACCGGCGGCTGACAGAAGTGGTCCCATCGCCGTCCGGCAGTTACACGTTTCTGGAGACGGCGGAACTGGCCCATTGAGGCAGCCACGGGCTGGCGGGCTGGGTTCAGGGCTGGATGGAATGCAAGTTAAAGAAATAGAAACTGTTCCGCCATTTCTTCAAACCGTCTTTCGCAAACAGTGCCGCCCTGGAATGGCTTGCTCAACCTTTTGGCGCATTGCTTCGTCTACAAAAATGGCAATGGCTTTCCCGTCCTGGCTGCCGCAAGATTCCGACCCCGTGGAGAAATGGCCTATGAAGAACAAGATGAAGATTCGGGTTTCTGCCTGGATGGCGCTGGCGGGCCTGCTGATGGCTCTGCTGGCTGCCTCGCCCATGGCCCGCGCGCAGGCAGCCGCGGCGACGCCGCCCTCGCGTTTTCTGGGCACCATCACGGCCATCGCTGGAGACACGCTCTCGGTAAAATCCGACGCGGACGGCGTGCGCCAGTTTGAGGTTCCCGCCACGGCGTCAGTCAAACGCGTCGAGCCGGGGCAAAAGGATCTGAGCACCGCCGTGACCATCCAGTTCAGCGATCTGGCAGTTGGCGACCGCGCGCTGATCAAGCTGGACCCAAACGCGACCGCGGGCGTCGCGCAGGCCTTGCAGATCATCGCCATCAAGCAGGAGGACGTGGCGCTGAAGCGGCAGAAGGACCGCGAGGACTGGCAGCGGCGCGGCGTGGGCGGACTGGTGAAGAGCGTTGACAGCGCCTCCGGCGCGATTGTGCTCACCTCGGGAGTGGGCGCCACGGCCAAGACCATCACCGTTCACACCACCAAGGCAACCATTCTCAAGCGGTACGCAACCGCATCGGTGAGCTACGATACGGCGCAGCCGGCGCCGATCGACGCCATTCACGCGGGCGACCAGCTGCAGGCGCGCGGAACAAAGAATGCGGACGTCACGGAGATGACCGCGGAAGAGGTGGTCTCCGGCTCCTTCCGCAATATCTCCGGAGTCATCGGCTCTCTGGACTCCGCCAGCTCCACTTTCGCTCTCAAGGATCTGGCGACCAAGAAGCAGGTTACCGTCCATGTCACCGCGGACGCGCAGATGCGCCGGCTGCCCGATATGATGGCGCGGGTGCTGGCGGCGCGGCTCAAGGGAGACACAAGCGGCTCGAGCAGCGGACAGGGCGGAAACACTCGGCCGGCGAACGGCGGCGCGGGCGCATGGACCGGAGGCGCGGGATCGGGCCAGCGGAGTGGTTCAGGACAATGGGCCGGCCAGGGGAACGGTCAGGGGGCGCGCCAGGGCGGCGACCTGATGCAGATGCTCAGCCGCGCGCCGGCAATTCAACTGGCAGACCTGAAGAAGGGCGATGCTGTAATGCTGGTTTCAACCGACGGCTCGACGGACGTTACCGCCATCACGCTGCTGGCGGGCGTTGAGCCGCTGCTCGAGGCTCCCGCCGCCAGCCAGAACCTGCTCAACAACTGGAGCATGAACTCCGGCGCCGCCGCGGCGGAAGCGGAAGCGCAGTGATAGCAACTGACACGTCAAGGGAAACAAGCGAGGGACTCGTGTATTCAAGACTGTATTACCTTCATCGCTTCTTATTTGTTCTGGCGCTTTGTCTGGCCGGACCGCTCGCCGCGCAGGGGCAAGCGGCTGCGCCGGCCGCGCCAACGGCTGCGCCGGCGTTGCAAACGCCTGCGCCCGCTTCGGCTCCAAACGCGGCGGTCGCCGCGCCGGTGACCACAGCCACTTTGCGCGGGCACATTGCCGACCCCACGGGCGCGCTGATTCCCGGCGCGGCAGTCACCATCGCCACCGCCGCGGGAGCGACTGTGGCCAGCACCACCGCGGACTCCGCGGGCGCCTATCGCGTGGCCGGCCTGGCGCCGGGCAGCTACGTTGTGCAGGCGACCTTTCCGGGTTTCGCTCCGTTTCAGTCTCAACCGATTTCGCTGGTGGCGGGACAGATCATGCGCGTGGAGGTCTCCATGGCCATCGAAGTAGCGCAGCAGAGCGTGGAGGTCACCGACGAGTCGCCCTCGGTCAATACCGAAGCCGGCGGCAACGCCAGCGCCATCGTCCTCAAGGGCGCTGACCTGGACGCGCTCTCCGACGATCCGGATGAGCTGTCAAGCGAACTGACGGCGCTGGCCGGACCCGCGGCCGGACCGAACGGCGGGCAGATTTATATTGACGGATTCACCGGCGGGACGCTGCCGCCGAAGTCGGCGATTCGCGAAATTCGCATCAACCAGAATCCTTTTTCCGCCGAATTCGACCATATCGGCTACGGGCGGATCGAGATTCTCACCAAGCCGGGAACCGACAAGCTCCACGGGCGCGGGTTTCTCATGGGAAACGACAATGTCTTCAACACCGGTAACCCATTCGTATCGCCGGTTCCCGGCTATGACAGCGTTCAGTACAACGGCACTATCAGCGGAGCGATGAACAAGTGGTCGTCGTTCTTCCTCAGTGTGGAGGGGCGCAACATTCAGGACGAGAGCATTTACATCGCCACCACGGCGGTGCTGAATCCAGTCACCGGCCTCTACTCCATTCCCACCGACTCCAGCGGCAATTACATTCCGACCACAGGCTCCGTCTACAACCCGTCGACGCGCATCGAGGTGTCGCCGCGAATCGATCTGCAATTGGGGCAGAAGAACACCATAACCCTGCGCTACCAGTACCAGCGCGGCAGCTCGAGCGGAAGTCTCGGCTCCACATCCTTGCCCACGCAGGCTACCTCGGGAACCTCGTCGGAGAACGTCATTCAACTGATGGATTCCCAGATCATCAACGACCACATCGTCAACGAAACGCGCTTTCAATATCGCCGTGACCTGTCCACCACCACGCCGGTGAGCACAGCGCCGACGGTCAATGTGCCGGGAGATTTCTCGGGCGGGGGCGCCAGTGGATATGATACGAATCATACGGATCATCTGGAGCTGCAGAACATAACCACCATGTCGGCAGGCGCGCAGGCCATCAAGTTCGGCACCTGGGTGCGCGACAATCGCGACGCCGACTCTTCCAACGCGAACTTCAACGGCAGCTTCAGCTTCCCCTCGCTGTCCGCCTATGTGACCACGCTGAACGGACTTGCCCAGGGCCAGACTTTCGCGCAGATTGCCGCCGCTTGCCCTGCCAGTCAGATCGGGGGCTGCCTACCGAACAATCTTTCCTACACAACGGGCAGAGTAGGGTTCGTGGGCAACGTCTTCGATGCCGCGCTCTTCTTCCAGGACGACTGGAAGTACAACCAATTCCTGACGCTCTCCGGCGGCCTGCGCTGGGAGACGCAGAATCACACCGCGGATCACAGCGACTGGGGCCCGCGCGTGGCTTTCGCCTATGCGCTGGACGGCCACAAGGACAAGAAGCAGGCCAAGACGGTCCTGCGCGGCGGCTTTGGCTTCTTCTATGACCGCTTCGGAGTGGGCAGCGAGATGTCGCTCGAGCAATTCAACGGCAGCGCCAACAGCCAGAAGCCGACCGTCATTGCCAACCCGACCTGTTTCAACGCCGTTAGCTTGAGCAACATCAACCTGTCCACGTGCGGCGCGGGCACCACAGTTGCGCCGGAGATCTACCAGATCGACCCCAGCTATCATGCACCGACCATGGAGCAGATTGGAACAAGCCTGGAGCGCCAGGCCACCAAGACCACGGCGCTCACCTTCACCTATCTGCACTCCTACGGCGTACACCAGATGGCCACGCGCGACTCGAACGCTTATCTTCCCGGAACCTACAATTTCAGCAACCCGTCCCTTTCCGGAAGCCGGCCCAATCCAAATCTGGGCATAGTGAGAGAGTTCTATCCCGAGGCCGTCTTCAAGCAGAATCAGGTGATCGTGAACGTGAACGCCCGTTTGTCGCCCACCTTCAGCGTGATGGGGTTTTATAACTTCACCGTGGCCGACTCAAACACCGGCACGGCATCGAACTCCTACAACCTGAGACAGGACTACGGCCGCGCCCCGTTTGCCGCGCGCAACATGCTCTTCCTCATGGGCAACTACACCGCTCCATGGCGCGTCAGCTTCAATCCCTTTCTCATCGCTCAGTCGGGCAGGCCCTTTAACATCGTGACCAACAACGACCTGACCGGCGACAGCTTCTTCAACGACCGCCCGTCGTACGCCACTGCGGCATCGATCGCGAGCGACGTGGTCCGTACCAGCATGGGCAACTTCGATACCGTTCCCCAGCCTGGCGAGACGATCATCCCCGCGAACTTTGCCAACGGCCCGGCCGCGGTGGCCTTGAACCTGCGCGTCAGCCGCTCCTTCGGCCTCGGACCCAAGACCGCGCCGGCAAACAATCAGGCCGGCGGCCAGCCTCAGGGCGGTCCTCCTCCCGGTGGTGGCGGTCCTGGCGGAGGCGGAGGCCGCGGCGGTCCCGGTGGTGGCTTTGGCGGAGGCGGCTTTGGCGGAGGTGGATTTGGCGGGGGAGGCCCCCGCGGCGGCATGAACGACACCGGCCACAAATACTCGCTCACCTTCAGCGCTCAGGCGTTGAACCTGTTCAACGACATCGACTACGGGACGCCCTCCGGAACCCTGATTCCGACCCTCGATCCAACCACGGGGACTTACGGTCCAGGCAGCCGATTCGAAAAGTCGACCACGCTCGCTCGTGGCATGTTCTCTTCGCAAACAAGTTCGGCGGCGCGGCGCATCTTCTTCCAGGCCGCATTCTCGTTCTGATCGGACCGGGAACACACAGCGAGAGGGCCGGAGCGCAATGCTCCGGCCCTCTCGCTTTTCGCTGGACTTACTTCGCCGCCAGGGTGGGACGGCGCGCATTGCGGAATCAATGAAAATGCTCTACTTCACCGTCGCTAACACAGCCGGCTGCGCCTCCCTCGCAAAGGCATCGGTAAGCGATACGACCTTCAACTGCGCCTTCAGAGCATCGAGAGAAGCGGCGCTTGTGGCCGTGATCTCCGCCGTCTCGCCCGGCAGCAGGTCAAAGTAGTTGTCGGAGACCTTCACGTCGAGATCGCCGAAGGAGAGATAGACGCTGCGCGCCAGCACCGGCGAGGTTACGCGGACCTTGTAGCTTCCGTTCGCTCCCGTAGTCTCCACCTTGAGCGCGGCCGGCTTCAGTTGAACCTGCTTGACGGGCGCTAGATAGACCAGGTTGCGCGAAACCTCGGCCCCGCCGGCAGTCAGATCGGCGACGACAAAGACGCGCGAAGTATCCGCCGCGCCCGCATCGGTGAGCTTTTTGAGCGGCCAGTCAAGATAGACCTTGCTGGCGAGCGGCGTCACGTCCACGGCGTGCGAATCCTCAAGCAGCACCTTGCCGTCGAAGTCCATCAAACGGACACGAAGCGCGGCCGCCGCGGTCGCTGTCTTGTCCGACACGATGTAAACCTTCAGCGAACCGTCCTCCACGTGCGGCGAAACCAGGATGGGCGCATAGAAGCGGCGCGCATAGTATTGCAGCGCCTTCCAGCGGCCGTAGTAGTCGATCGAAGACCACGAGGCCACCGGCCAGCAGTCGTTCAACTGCCAGAAGATGGAGCCCATGGTCTCCGGGCGGCTGCGACGGAAGTGCTCGGCGCCGATCTTGATCCCCTCGGCCTGCAGCACCTGGCTCACATAGAGGAAGCTGGCAAAGTCCTTCGGCTCGGAATAATCCCGGAGCAGATAGTCGTGGATGATCGCATTGCCTTCATTGTTCTTCTGGTGGGCCAGCATCACCGGTGTGAAGATGCCGGTGCGATCCTCGGCTTGCGTGAATGCTTCCACCGTCTTCATCTCGGGAAACGACTGAAACCCATACTCCGTCACGAACCGGGCATGGTGCGTTTCGTAAGTTGCGAACGGCACCCGTCCATGCCAGACGTCCCATATGTGAGCGTCCCCGCTCTGGTAGTTGTCGGTCAGCGGTTCATAGTCGGCGCTTGGCGAGCTGGGCCAGTAGGGCGTTTCCGCATCAAGCCGCGCCACCGTTCTGGGCAGGATGCCGCTGAACTCGGTCAGATAGTCCTGCCAGATCAGAAGCCTGACATCCGCCGGCAGCGTGGGCCGCGGTCCCCAGTTGAAGGCGGCCTCGGTCTCGTTGTTGCCGCACCACACCACGATGCTGGGGTGGTTGCGCAGCCGGCGCACCTGGTCCTCGGCTTCGGCTTCGATATTGAGCTTGAAGGCGTAGGTTCCCGGCTGCCAGTCGTTGCCGAACTGGAAGTCCTGCCAGATCATGATCCCCAGCTCGTCGCAAATCGAGTAGAACTCGTCGCTCTCGTAGTAGCCACCGCCCCAGTGGCGAATGATGTTCATGTTGGCGTCGCGCGCCGATTCCAGGATGCGGCGGTAGTCTGCCGCGGTCACGCGGTTGGCAAAGCTGTCGAAGGGAATCACGTCCGCGCCCTTGGCGAAGACGGGAATGCCGTTCACCACCAGCTCAAAGGACCGGCCCCATTTATCCAGCTCGCGATGCAGCACGACGGAGCGTAGGCCAACCTTCACCTTGCGCTCGTCGGCAGCCTGGCCGCCCTTGCCGACCTGCGCGGTGAAATCGTACATCGGCTGCTCGCCGTAGCCGGCCGGATACCACAGCTTGGGCTGGCGAATCTCCACGGGAATGTCGATCACATTGCTCCCGGCGTGGAGGTTCACTTTGCTCGTCAGCGTCACGGGCTTGCCGTCGTCGGTGTATTGCACACTCATCTTTGCCGGGCCGGCGCTGGCGGCCACGACCTCGACCTGCGCGTCCGCGTGCGCCACGTCCTTGCTCACGTCGCGCTGGCGAATGGCGAAATCGGCGATGCGAACCCTGTCCCAGGCCTCCAGCCGCACTGGCCGCCAGATGCCGCTGGTCACAAAGCGCGGCCCCCAGTCCCAGCCGTACTCGTAGGCAGCCTTGCGGATGTAGGTTTTGTCCTCGGTCTTCGACCTCAGCCGGAAGGCGTCGCCGGCAGCCGCCTCCGCGGCGGCCTTGATGGGCGACGGAAAGACCACCCGCAGCAGGTTCTTGCCCGCCTTCAAATGGCCCTTTACCGGCACTCGCCACACGCGGAACATATTGTTCGCGGCCAGCACCTGGGCGCCGTTCACATACACCTGCGCGGCCGCATCCAGGCCGTCGAAGACCAGGTCCACATTGGAGCGCGCCAGCAGGGCCGGAGTGGCGTCGAAGTTCACCCGGTACTCCCAGCTCTCGTTCTCGATCCATTGCAGCTTCGCTTCGTTATCGCGGAAGAACGGGTCCGGAATCTTCTTGTTGGCCAGCAGGTCCAGGTGAACGTCGCCGGGAACGGTGGCCGGCAGCCAGCCGCTCTCCGCATCCTGCGCTCCAGCCGTGACCTGCCGGAACTGCCAGCCATGATCGAGAACCAGAGCCTCATTCTGCGCCGTGCCGGACTGCGCCCTCGCCAACTCGTTTCCCATGTCCAAAACCCCTCCGGCCAAGGCGCCGCAGACCACTCCCCAAACCATCAATCCCCGCATTCCATTCCCCCCAAAGCGCTCCGCCGAATCCTCTCCGGGACCTGCGAAGGCTCGCTTCTTCAGTTCGCCGATAAGGTTATCACGATGGAGCTGAGGCAGACACCGAACAAGTCACGGCTTGCCCTCCAGGATGGTCCGGCAGAGCGCCTCCCACTCGCCGGCCTTGGCATCCACGCTGAAGTTGCCTTGGATGCGGGCGCGCGCGGCCCTGCCCAGTGCGCGATTGTCTTCGGGCGCGCTCCGCATCTGCTCCAGCATGGCGCGGGCCAGCGCGCCGGGATCCTCGGGCGGGACGATCGCTCCCGCGTCGCCCACCAGTTCGCGCACCCCGCCCACATCGGTAGCCACAACCGGCTTCTCCATGGCCATCGCCTCACCCAAAGCCAGGGGCATTCCCTCCCACGCCGAAGCCAGCACAAAGCCGTCGGCGGCATCCAGCAGGGCGGGCAGGTCGCGGCGCAGCCCCAGCCAGCGCAGCGAACCTTCCAGGCCCAGTTCCGCCGCCAAACCGCGCACCTTGGAAGACTCCCGTCTGGAGGCTTCGCCGGCAATCCACAAGCGGGCGTCTCCGCGCGCTGCCCGCACCAGCGCAAAGGCCCGCAGCAGGTTTGGATAGTCCTTGGCGGGAGCGATGCGCCCAGCCGTGAGCCAGATGTACCCGGCATCCGCACCCATCCCGGCTCTCACGGATTCGCGCCGCTGTGCGCTGGGGGCAAACTCCGCGGCATCGATCCCATTGGTCACGACGGCGCACTTCTCCCGCGACACGGCCTTGAGTCGCGTGAAGCGGTCGGCGGCGGCCTGGCTGACGAAGGCTGTGCGCTGTGCCAAGCCATCAGTGAGTCGGTATGCCAGCATCCGCGGCCAACCGCCCTCATAAACGTTGTGAACAGTGCAGACCACCTGTGGTGGGGCCAGCACCTTCAGCAATCGCGCCATCAAGTTGGCGTGAAAGCTGTGGCTGTGCAGCAGGTCGGGCCCAAACTCGCGCAGGAAGCGGCGGCCGCGCACGAAGCCCATCGGTGCGCTGACGGGCGATTTGCGCATTCCCATGTAAAAAACGGGTAGCTCTGTGGGCCATTCCTCGGCGACGCGCGGGCGCAGCACCAGAAGCGCGACCGCGTGGCCGCGCCGGGCCATGCGTCCGGCCAGCGCCACCACCACCCGTTCCGCTCCGCCCATGCCGAGCGAAGTGAGCACATAGACAATCCGCATACTACCCGCAGCCGGTCAGGAGATCGGGTGGAACGATGATACCGCGCGCGGCGAGGCTTTGTTCTTCTGCGCGAGCCGGAGGCCGATGCGGCTGCCGGCAGCGGAGGGGCTGGACCGGAATCGGGAATCGGCGGCGCGGGGAACTTCCCGGCCAGCGCATCCGCAGCGTTGAGCAAATACACCGCTCTTCGCCGGGCCAAAGTGCGCCGGCAGTTGTCCCTAAGCCGGACTGTGAAGCGAAGAATTGCTCCTTCCCCAATGCAAGTTTCTTCGCTTCGAAAGATTCCTTGTGCGCAACAGGCCGATTGGGCTGTACAATCTCCACGAGGAGACACATGGCCGGAGATATTCAACTTACGTGCAGCGATTGCGGGCAGGAATTCACCTTCACATCCGCTGATCAGGCGTTCTTTCAGGAACGTGGTTATTCGACCCCGAAACGTTGCAAGAATTGCCGTCAGGCAAAGAAGAACGATCAGGGGGGGTCCGGCTACCGTTCTGCTCCGGCACAGGGTACACCTGTGATTTGTTCGGGTTGCGGCCAGCCTACAACAGTGCCTTTTGAGCCTCGCGGCGATCGCCCGGTGTATTGCCGGGACTGCTACCAGGCGCGCAAAGGCAGCGGCGGCGGCGGAAGTTCTCGCGGACGCGGCCGTTAGCTACAAAGGAAGCGGACCGATGCTCGCTGCCCGTACTGGCCGTGAGCATCGGACTTCAGCTTCCCGTAAGGTCCTTTGACAACCATCCCACAGCAACGGCTGACTCGGCTCCGCTCGACTCTGGCGTACTATGGCGGCAGGTTCCCTGTCTTTTTTCCGCGCAGAGAACTTGCCGACGATAGACCCTGAGATTTCAGCAAGAACGCGGCGGCAAATGCGGTTGCCCCTCCGCTTTTCCGGTCCGCGCTTGCCTGGGAGGCTGCGGAGTCTCAAGATGGAATCGATTCCCAAAACGATGCATAGACGTCTGCGCGTGCCGCTCGATAAACTCACCCTCGCGGGTTTCTGCTCAGCTCCGAACACCTAAGGACTTTTTCCAGACCTCATGCCCTCCCAATTGACCTTCGCCGGATTTGCCTGGAAGAATCTCTGGCGCAGGCGTCTCAGGACGGCGCTCACCCTCGGCGGCATTACCATGGCCATCGGCGCGTTTGTCGCCCTGGTAGGTTTCTCGCGCGCCTTTGAACACGAATGGCTGCGCATGTATGAAAGCTCCGGCACCGAGATTGCCGTGGTGGAGAAGAGCTTTCTCAACACCACGCTGGAGGAGTCGGTGACCGCCAGGCTCCGCGCCATGCCCATCGTCGCGCAGGCCCAGCCCATCCTCTTCAACCTGATGGATCTCACGCCCGAGGTGAACGCGCTGGTCTTCGGCTGGCAGGCCGATTCCTACGAGCTCGATTCACTCACTCTCACATCGGGGCGGCGCTTTCACGATGGGCAGCCTGAAATACTGCTGGGCGAAACCCTGGCCGGCAACCTGAACAAGAAGGCCGGCGATACAGTGGAGATTCAGGGCGCCGCCTTTACCGTGGTCGGAATCTATCATGGCGGCACGGCTCTGGAAGCAGGCGCGGTCATCATGCCTCTGGATGAACTGCAGCAGCTCTCCAGCCTGCAAGGGAAGGCCACGGCAATTCATGTGCGGCTTCGTCCCGCGCCAGCCGGCGAAGCGCAGGACGAATACGTGAAGCGCGCCCAGGCCCAGATCGAGGCCGCTCTGCCCGGCTTGCACGCCGTTCCGGCGGCGGAGCGCGCCGCCAACAACCAGCTCGTCATGCTGGCCCATGCCGTCGCCTGGGGCACATCCTCGATCGCGTTGATCGTGGGCATCCTGGGCATCGTCAATACCATGGCCATGTCGGTCTTCGAGCGCACGCGAGAGATCGGCATCCTGCGCGCGCTGGGATGGAAGAGCTGGAGCATCCTGCTGCTCATCCAGACGGAAGCGGCCGTGCTCGGCCTGGTCGGCGGAGTTGCCGGCATTGGCGTGGGATGGGGCGCGCTGCGCCTGCTCTCTACCCTGCCGCAGACCGCGAGCGTCGTCTCCGCATCCGTCTCCGGGCTGCATCTGCTGGAGGCGCTTGGCATCGCGATACTTTCCGGATTGGTTGCCGGGGCCATCCCCGCCTGGCGCGGCGCGCATCTCTCGCCGGTGGAGGCGCTGCGCCATGACTAGTCCACAGCTTGAAGTGCGCAGCCTGTGCAAGAGCTACGACGAAGGGCGCATCGAGGCTCTGCGCGGCGTGGACCTTTCCATCGCCGCCGGAGAATACCTGGCCATCAGCGGCCCCAGCGGCAGCGGCAAATCCACCTTGCTGCATCTGCTCGGGGGACTGGACACTCCCACCAGCGGCGAAGTTTTCTTCGAGAATGCGGCGCTGGGAACCGCCATCGGCCTGGATGATTACAGAGCCCATCGAGTGGGATTCATATTCCAGGCCTTTTATCTGCTGCCCACGCTGCGCGCCATTGAGAATGTGCAGGTGCCGATGCTTGCAGTGGGCGAGAACGGGCGCAGCCGCGCCGATCGCGCCCAGGCTCTGCTCTGCGAGGTGGGCCTGGAGCACCGGCTCAGCCAGTATCCCAACGAGCTCTCCGCCGGGGAGCGCCAGCGCGTAGCCATTGCGCGAGCGCTGGCCAACAGCCCCTCCATCCTGCTGGCTGACGAGCCCACCGGCAATCTGGACAGCGTAAACTCAGCGCGCATCATGGAGATGCTGGTCGGCATTCGGGAAAAGCGAGGCATGACGCTGATCGTTGTCACCCACGAGAGCGAGATAGCCAACGCCGCGCCCCGGCATATTCGCATCCGCGACGGAAGGATCGCGCCATGAGACCGGCCTGGGCCGCGCTGGCCGCCGCGCTGCTGCTGGCGATGCCCGCCGGTGCGGCGGATGTCCATGCGCTGCTGGCAACGCCGCGGCAGCGCGTCGAGACGGCGGACTTCCGCGCCAGCGGCCACCTTGTCCGCGTGGACGCGAGCGGCGCGCGCACGAGCTATGGCATCGCCATCAAGGCGCACTGGTTTCCCGGCGTGCTGCGCGTGCTGGTGGAGATCGCCCCGCCGCAAAGCGACCGGACAAAGCCGGGCCCGGATGCTCGCGCCCACATCCTGCTGGAGATGCGGCCCAACGGCCAGAACGCGATCCTGATTGCGCACCCCGGCGACAAGACGCCTGCCGCTCTGCCCTTCGACAAGTGGAGCGACGGCCCGCTCGGCAACGGCTTCAGCTACGAGGACTTTCTCGAGCAGCAGTACTTTTGGCCGGACCAGGCGGCGCTGGAAGAGACCAAATATGGCGCGCGCGAATGCGATGTTTTGAAGAGCGCGCCGGGCACCGCGGATCGCACCCATTACGCCGAGATAAAAACATGGCTGGACCACAGCATCGGCTTTCCTGTATATGTTGAGAAAACGCTGAAAGGGACTGGGGCGGTGAAGGAGTTCACCTACTTCGGCCTGCGTCACGAGGGCGGCGTCTGGTCGGCGGACCAGGTGCAAGTGAAGACGCGCGGCCAGGCCGGCTCAACCCTGCTCATCGTCGATCGCGGCAGCGCCAAGGCAAATCTCGGCCTCGGGGACTTTAGCCCCGAGAAACTCACTCGTTTCTAGGATTGTTCATGCTTGTTCTTCTGTGGATTGCCGCCTCGACAGCAGCTCTGATCGCCGTGGGCTTCCTCTATCAATGGATCGGCGGCCACCGCGACCGGCTGCGTTTCGCCGGCCTGGGGCGCTTGGTGACGATCGGCCGCGGATGCAGGCTCTATCTGCTGGAGAAGGGCGCGAAGCGATCGGCCGGCCCGACGGTGCTCTTCGAAGCCGGCATCGCCGCCACCAACCTGAACTGGTCTCACATCCAGGAGGCCGTCTCCGGCTTCACCGGCACCGCGTCCTACGACCGCGGCGGACTCGGCTGGAGCAGCCCCTGCCGCACGCCGCGCACCCCCGGCAACATTGCCGTGGAGCTGCACGACCTGCTGGAGCGCGCCCGGATCGAACCGCCCTACATTCTGGTCGGGCATTCCTTCGGCGGACTGGTGATGCGCCGTTATGCGCTGCTGTTTCCCGAAGAGGTGGCGGGCGTGGTGCTGCTCGACCCCATGCGCTGCGAAGAATGGCCGCCGCTGAACCCCAGCAAGCAATCCGAATTGGATCGCGGCAGGAAGCTCTCCGGCTTTGCGGTTCCGATTGCGCGCTGCGGGCTCGCCCGCCTGGCTGTGACCTCGCTGCTGTGCCGTTCCGGCCGCCTTGCACAGCGGTTGGCTGGAGTGGCGGGGGATGGCGGCCGCCATGTCCTGGGGCGCGTCACCGACGAGGTGGGGAAGATGCCCAGCGAGGTTTGGCCCATCGTCGCCTCCCACTGGTCGCGCCCCGGCTTTTACATCGGCATGCGCAGCCACGTTGAGGCGGTTCCCGACACTGTGCGGGAGATGCAAGACGCTGAACCCATTCACGATATTCCCGTGCTGGTGCTGACTCCGGGAAAATCGACGCCGCTGTCAGTCGAGCGTCTGGGCCGCATCGGCGACAACGTGGAGCAGGTGATCGCCGCGGCGAGCGCGCACTGGATTCACCTCGACCAGCCCGATCTCGTCATCGATTCCATCCGTGAGATGGTCGTGGCCGCAACCCGCGAGGCTGTGACGGCCACAGCCTGAGGCCAGCTTCCCGCACCTTGCCCGGTTTCCCTGGGGATGCCTCCAGACAGATCAGCGCTTCCTTGCCGGCTTTGGGGCGGACTTCGTCTCGGTCGGCGCGGATAGCTTTGCCGGTAGCGGCGTCTTGGAAGCCGCGGGCCTGGATTTGAGCTTCGACGCCTTTGCTGGCTTGCTCTCTTCTTCCGCCGCCGGGGCCGGCGCTGCCTCGGCTGCTGCTGAAGCCGCTGCTTTGGATCGTGCCGGTTTCGCCTCCGGCTTTGGTTTCGCCTCCGGCCTTGGTCTCTCTGCCTTTTCAGCCTTTGGCGCCATCGGCTTGGCGGCTGGAACCGCAGCGGCCGGCTCTTCAACCTCCACCGGGGCGAAGGCCGAGGCTTCCTTGGCCGCCTTCGGCGGGGCAGGCATCCTGGAGTTCCGCTTTGCCGGAGCGGCGGCCGGCTCGTGCTCCTCAGCATCCAGTTCATCGTCGAGGGATTCCAAGGCATCGGATTCGATGGCGTCGGACCCCATCAAATCGGGGATCTCCACATCCAGGTCGACCTTCGGCAGACTCAAACCCAGATCCAGATCGTCCTCTTCCACCATCAGATCGTCCAGATCCTCGTCGTCCTCCAAAACCTCTTCCGTTTCCTCCTCTTCGTCGTAGGCATGCTCCTTGAGCTTGCTCTCGGTGCCCCGCTTGGCGCGCGGCTTCTTGGCCACTTCCTTGGGCGGCGGCGCGGGAGGTGAATGCGGCTCCAGAAAGGCGCGAATCTCCTCCGGCGTGGTCAACCGGCCGTCGATCAGCTCCAGAAAAACCGCCTGCACAATCTCGCGGTAGGCAGCCAGTTCAGCCGTGATGCGCAGCTCCTGCAGGAGGGCGTGCGGGATGCGCTGACGGGCTTCCGGCCAGACTTTGAGGAACAGGTTGAAGCGTTCCTGGACCTGCGCATCGCTGCTGGTAAACCCCAGCCAGAGAATCGCTTCAGGATCGTAGCTCGTAAACAGCTTGTAGCCGGCGGAGGGCGCTGCATTCTCCTCGGCCAACAGCGCCTGGGCGAACCCGGCAGCCATCGCGTCCAGACTGTTCCACTCCGCCACGAACCCCGGACGCAACATCATCTTCTTCAGCGCTGTCCGATCCTTCGGGGTCATTCCGGCGGTCAGCAACTGCATCTGCGCCGCCGACATATCGGCATGGATTCCCTGCGCCAGCAGTTCGCGGGCCAAATCGTGCAGGGCATTCAGCTTCTCCTCGTCGGCCTTGGCCGAGGTCCAGGCCGGGAACAGGACCTTCATCCAGCCCTCGGCCTCCAGCGCCCGTAGCACCTTCAGCGCCTCTTCTTCGTGACCGATCTGCTCCAGCTCCTGGCGGCGAGCCTCCACCGACAGGTACTCGATAACTCCCTCGCCCCTGGCATTCTCGTAACGAGTCCGCGTCTTGTGGTCAAGCTCCCATCCCAGCCGCGCGCGATAGCGGGTGGCGCGAATGAGCAGCGCGGGCTCATCGAGAAAGCCGTAGTTCGAGACCAGCCGCAGCGTCCGCGATTCAATATCCGCTGCCCCGTTCATGGGGTCCATCAGCAGGCCGAACGATCCCTCGTTGAGCGAGATGGCCATGGCGTTGACGGTGAAATCCCGGCGGCGCAGGTCATCCTGGATGGAAGCGGAATGAAAGACCGGCTTGCCCGGCTTGGGATACTCGGCGCGGTGCGCGCTGATCACGTCCACACGGACGGTACCCGGAAAGCACAGGTAGAGGGTGCGCGAAGCCTCGGCCTGGCCCCACACGGTGCCGCCCTGCTTCTCGATTGTTTTCTTGAGGTTGAGCGCATTTCCGTGAACCGAAACCTCAAGACCGCGGACCGCGCGCCCGCTGGTCAGGTCGCGAACCGCGTCGCCGGTCAAAAAGAGGATTGTTCCCGCTTCGCGGGCTGCCTCGCGCAACTGGCGCAGGGCGTCTTGCTGGTCGGCCGACAGCCGGTTCTCCAAAAGATAGATGTAGTCGGGCATTGAACTTCCTGCTTCCGCCGCCCCAACCTCTTGCCAAGTGCCTCATGTTGTTACTGTTACAGCACAAACAGGCAAAGGCGGCAAACCAGTACATTAACACAACTCAGGCCGGATGGCTAGGTTTTGTTGCATCGAATTTGCTGCCTCTTGTGTTTGCGGCGTCTGGCCGGTCCTCCTCCCCCGTTTTTCCGCGTCGCGGACAAAGACCTGTGCCCGGGGGCCGCGGGCCGTGCGACAATTCAGAGCGATGGCTCCTGCTCGTAAGCCGGTGATTGTTCGCAAGTTCTCACGCGACTGGTGCGCCGGCTATGCTGCCGCCGCTATCGCCCCGGATGCGCCGGAACTGGAGATCCTCGACCTCGCCGGCAAGGTGCTGCGCGTCGGCTGGGAGCAGGTCAAGTGGGTCTGCTATGTGCGCGACCTGCCTGCCCCTTGGAGCGATCAGGCCAATCCCGAGCGCCTCCTGCACAAGCGCTTCTCCATCCGTCCCCGGACAGCGGGGCTCTGGCTGCGCATGACTCTGACCGACGGAGAAGAGCTGGAGGGCCTGGCGACGAACGACCGTTCCCTGATCGATGGAGCCGGGCTGCTGCTCACCCCGCCCGACACGCGCTCCAATACGCAGAGGATCTACGTGCCCCGCCAGGCCATCCAGACACTTGAGGTGGTGAGCCTGATCGGCACCGGCGGGCGCAGGCGGACGGGCGCGAGGGCGGACCAGCCGGAGCTGTTTCCCCGGCAACCCGAATCTGCGTAGACCACTGCCTTCCGGTACAATTCTTGCCATGAAGCTAGGCGAATTGGCAATCCGGCTGGGCGCTGATCTGCGCGGCGACGCGGAGCTGGAAGTGACAGGCGTGAAGGGGATTGAGGAAGCCGGACCGACGGAGATTACCTTCGTGGCCAATCCCCGCTACGCTGGTTTGGCCCGCAAGACGCATGCCGCCGCCGTCCTGGTAGAGCCCGGGTTTCAGGAGATTGCCGCCGCGACGCTGCGCATCGAGAACCCCTACCTGGCGTTCTCCCGCGCCCTGGGCTTTTTCTACCAGCCGCCGGTTTATGAGCCCGGCATTCACCCCACCGCGGTCATCGATCCCACGGCCGAGATCGGCGCAGGGGCGCACATCGGGGCTTATGTCGTGGTAGGGCCTCATGTTCGCATTGGCCCGCACGCCACGCTTCTGCCCCACGTGGTCCTCTACCCGGGAGTCCAGGCGGGCAGCCACCTCTTCGCCCACGCCCACGCGGTGGTGCGCGAGAACTGCGTTCTGGGCGACAACGTGACCCTCGAAAATGGCGCAATCGTGGGCGCCGACGGCTTCGGCTTTGCCAACAACGAGGCCGGGCACTGGGAAAAGATTCCGCAGTCGGGACCGGTTCGGCTGGGCGACCGGGTGGACGTTCAGGCCAACGCCTGCATCGACCGGGCCACGGTGGGCGCGACCGAGATCGGCGACGGGACCAAAGTGGACAACCTGGTCCAGGTGGGTCACGGTTCGCGGGTGGGCCAGAACTCGCTGCTTTGTGCGCAAACGGGTCTGGCGGGTTCCTCGGTGGTGGGCAACAACGTGATTCTGGCCGGGCAGACGGGCATAGCCGGCCACTGCGCTGTGGGCGACGGCGTGGTTCTGACCGCGCAGTCGGCCGTCTCGCACGATGTGCCGCCGGGAAAGACGATCTCCGGCTCGCCGGGCTTCGACAACCGCGTCTGGCTGCGCGCCGTTGCCGTCTTTCAGCGGCTGCCGGAGCTGCTCAAGCGCCTCGACCGCCTGGAGAAGAAGGTCGCTGCGCAGGCCTCGCCGGAAGCCGCGCCGGACGAAATCGGGAGCCGCGAATGAAGAATCGAATCGGAAATCGCGGCTGGATTCTGGCCGCAATCGCGCTGCCGGCGCTGATGCTGGCCCCCGGGTGCCACTCCTATCACGTTGAAACCACGATCGAGAACCGCACCGGAGCGCCCATTCAACTGCTCGAGGTCGACTACCCAAGCGCCAGCTTTGGAGCCGACAGCCTGGCCGCGGACGCAGTCTTCCACTATCGCATCCAGTTGCGCGGCAGCGGACCCATCAAGGTGCTTTACACGGTCACCAGCGCCGGCCGGGCGCAGCATGCGGTGCAGATTGAAGGACCCGCGCTCACCGAGCGCCAGGAGGGCCGGCTCCAGATTGTGCTCCTGCCCGGAGGCAAGGCCGAGTTTCATCCCGAGTTGACTCCGGCGCCCTGATCCGGGAGCTCCGATTCGTTTCAACGCCATGGTAATCGACAAATAGGCGGCTCCGCCCCATCGCATTCCCTCCAATAAGGGGAAGCAGAAGGCGGAGTTGCGCGGGCAGCATTCCGTCCCCAAGGGCACCATAATCGGGCGTCGCGTCAGGGACAGGATGGGGAATGCAGCCTACGATTTTGAAAGGGCGAGGTCTTGGCCTCGCCCCTTTACGACGGCGGGTGGCGCAGGTACCAAAGGTGAAGGAGAAGTAAATCTGGATGCCCCAGGTCCGGATTCTCGGACCTGGGCGGGACTGGCGCTGGCCGGCCGCCAACGCAACCTCGTTTCGTTGCCCGGACGGGCCCGGCGCTACCCTTCAGTGCACCATGCTGGTGAAGAGCGGCGAATGCAACAGGTTGTCGAAATCCGCGTCAGAAGTGGCAAAGTGGATCGATAGCTTCCCGGCATCGGAGGCGACGGAAGTGCCGCTTAAGGCTTGTTTCTCGGCGTCCGATCCGCTCATCTTCCTCAGCGCCACCGCCGCCGTCAGCAGCGAGGAGATGGTGGCCGCCGCAAAGGAATCGCCGGTGGAGACGGTGAGGTCGAACTTGACGCCGTGCTGAAAGTCCATCCCGTACCAGGAGGCTTGCAGCCGTTTGCGGACCGTCTCGAAGTCCGCCACCGCGCCGGCCTCGCCCAGCAGCTGGCGCATCATGGTCTGGGTGCCCTTCTCGTCCAGAATGCTCCACAGCGGCGCGGAGTCCACAGTCTTCATGGCGTCCATCATGGGCCCGTTGGTCAGCATGCTGGGCGAGATTCCATCGCGGGCATCGAGAGCCTTCTCCACCGCATCCTTGCCGCCAAAGACCATGGTGGAGGGATCGACAAAGCAGAGCACCATGCCCGTCTTGGCCAGCGGATAGATCCGGTTGGCGCGAAGGCGAGTCGGCACCACTTTCTCCTTTTTGAAGTTGGCCAGAATATCCTGCGTCGAGAACTGGCCTTGAGCCACGCCCACGGTCACCAGCGCATCGCTCCCTTCCGAGGGCCGGAAGAGCGCAAAAGCCAGTTCGTCTACGTCGTGGTTGTCGTTCAAGCCCGACTTGCGCAGCGCCTCGTCGAACTGCCTCAGCTCAGGAGGCATCACGCGGTCGCGCAGATTCATGGCCGAGGTCGAGTTCTGCATGGCGCGGTAGTCCACCACGACCAGCTGCTGCACCTCATGCGGAATAGCCGTCCGGGCATCGGTGGACAACTGCGCCGCCGGAGCCAAATTGGCCGCCCCCAGCAACATGGGAACAATCGAAACCTTGATAAGAACCTTCAACACTTCCATCCTCCGGGAATCAAAAACTCTTCGAATCGGGAACTTGGGGATCTCTTGCCTCTCAACTGCTCTTCTTCAACCGGAAACTCAACCAAAGCCCATCGCTCCGGCTTCCATTGTAGCCGCCAAGGGTCGTGACTGCGCCGATTCCGTTTCGGCCCGCTCTCCCACCCCGATCGGCTAGGCCGCTCCGGATCTCTCTCCCGGCCAAGCCAGCGGAGCTTCCAAGCGCCGCTCCAGAATCTTGGTCCGCGGATCGAACCCATTTAATTGACGCATCCAATCGCTTTCCCGCTCACAGGCTGCTTCAGGAAGCAGGCCGATCACCTCTCCCTCGGCTGGCGCAACCTTGTGCCGCAGCGCCAGGCCGCAGACCGCGCGATAGACCTGAGAGACCGGCGTGGCCTGGAAGTCGGTGATATTCATGGAGAGCTGCGCCCGTCCGTGGGCAAGCACCCCCATGGCCTTCACGCCCTTCAGCCCGCCGGAAGCGGCGCGAATCTCGCGGGCAATGGCCCTCACCATGGCCACGTCCGCGGAATCGAAGTAGATGTTGTAGGCCACCAGAAACCTGCGCGCACCCACCGCGCAGGCGCCGGCGGTGGGATGCAGGCCGGGTCCGCCCAGATCGGGCCGGCGAGCCGCATCCTTGCCGACCGCGTCCCTGAGTCCCTCAAACTGTCCGCGGCGCACCTCTTCAAGATTGGCCCGGTCGGGCCGGGCCGCCGCCGCCTCATAGAAGAACACCGGCACGCCGAAGCGCCGCCAGATCTCCAGGCCGGCCTGCCGCGCCAGCAAAGCGCACTGCTCCAGCTTGATACCGGAGATGGGCACAAAGGGAATGACGTCCGCGGCGCCGATGCGCGGGTGAACCCCCTGCTGGCGGGTCAGGTCGATCAGCTCCACGGCCTTGCCCGCCCCGCGCACCGCGGCCTCGACCACCGCCGAGGGCGCTCCGGCAATGGTCACCACGGAGCGGTTGTGGTCGGCGTCCATCGACCAGTCCAGCAAATGCACTCCATCCACGCGCATCGCGGCCACAATCGCCTCGACCCGCCGCGCATCCGCGCCTTCCGAGAAGTTCGGAACGCACTCCACAACCGGTTCGCTCATGCTTCCTTTCATTCCGGCGCGGAAGACCCGCCGCCGGATGCTGGACTACCACCCCGACTATTCGCCGGAATTGCGTGCCCACCCAAACACGGCGGGGCCATTCTTGGATTCTGAAGTGACCTTGCCGGTGGCTAAATCCAACATCATGACATCGGTATGAGATTCGAGAATGCCGTGGGCCTCATTAAGCAACAGTTTGTTGCCATCCGGCGACCACACTGCGCCGTGGAAAAGAACTCGAGAAGTACGGCTTACGTCAAGAACAGTTTTGGCTCCGGTGCCGTCGGGGTGAATAAGCATGCACTTCTCCATTGCTCCATCCATATACGCAATCCAATCTCCGTCCGGCGACCAAGAGGGATTGGCACCCTCCGCGATCACTCTCCCCATCCCAGATGCCACTTCTATCACAACGATATGCTTTGTCGGCGACACCCAAGCGTCTACCTGGCCCACGAGATACCTTCCGTCCGGCGACCAACTTAGCCGAGCGTTTTGCACCAGTGATTCACCAGAGTAGGGAACCGTTGTCAACTTACCGGTTGCAAGATCCAGAATCGTGAGCACAAACAAGCCATGGCTGGAGAGACAATTCGGGCCATCGAGCTTCTTCCCCCTCGCTTCAAATGCGACCTTTGTGCCGTCAGGCGAGAATGTAGCTGAGCCGGCGTCACAGAAGTCGCCATAAAACTTCCATGAGTTGTCGCGCACGGAATACAGGCCCATGACGGATTTGTACTCTCCGTTTCCTTGACCTTTGGGCAGCGGCAGAGCCCAGGCAACTCGATCGCCGCCTGGTGCCAGCGCGGGAAGCAATGATGAGCCTTGGCCAATGAATCCGGGCGGATTCGATAGCGCAAACGTGCGCGAAGGCGTCACAAGGCCAAGTCTGCCATCAATCCATCCGACCAAAAACACTGAATTAGGCTCGATAAACTTTCCCGCACTCTGCCCGAATGAAACACGGATGAGCGTGAGACAGAAGGCCAATTGCCAAACAACCAGTACCCGATATCGCATACAGCGCCGCTCTCTCGTAAACTTCACTTCCAGAAGGTGTAGCCCACCTGCACCTGGACACTGGCGTTCACTCCGGGATTGCGGTCTCCCAGCGAGGCCGAGGAGATGTGCACGCCGTTGATGCCCACATCGATCGACCGCTTGGCGCGCGTGAAGTAATGGAAGCCGATTCCGCCCTGGGGGGCAAAGTTCCACACGCAGGTTCCGCCGTCGATACCCGGCACGCCGTTCACCGTCGGCGTACTCAGGAAATTCGGCGGGAACTTGTGCGTGGTATAGATGAGCCCGCCCGCGCCCTGGAGCCAGGGTTGAAAGCGCCGCGAGCCGGTGAGGAAGTTCCAGCGCAGGATTACGGGCGTGAGACTGACGCCGCGGAAAGTGCCGCCTCCGTAAGCCAGCAGGCAGTTGGTATCTTGCCCATTGACGACGCAGGGAGTTTCCTCCGTGTGCGGCGCCGGAGTGTAAGCCTGCCACAGCGGCATGATATTGCCGCCGAACTCGAACTGGCCGCTGAAGAGGCCCGCTTTCACGACCGGCGAGAGCGGCTTGGCCAACTGCATCCCGGCCCAAAGAAAATGGAAGTCCGAGCGGTCGCCCAAGCCGTTCCCGTAGTTGACAAACGGCCCGTACTCCCAGCTCCTGGCCTGGCGAACCTGGGTTACGGGGTTATCCGCGCCGTCGCGCCCGGCAACCGGTGCGCCGCCCGGCGTCTGCGCCGGGGACATTGCCGTCCCCGCCGCCAGCACAAAAAAAAGAAACCTTCCAGTAACGTTCAATGCTCTTCCTTTCCCTCCATCGCAAATCGCGCTTCCCACAAAAAGGCCGCCACATCCGGGCGGCCCTTGGAGTGCCTGCCTCAAGCCGGATCAGCCGGCCGCATGCTCCATCTGTTCGGCGTCCATATCGAAGTTCGAGTAAACGTTCTGCGTGTCGTCGCAGTCTTCCAGCGCCTCGAGCAACCGGATCATCTGGTGAGCCGGGTTGCCCTCCAGCCTGGTATAGGTGGAAGCGACCATGGTCACTTCGCTCATGACTGTAGGAATCCTGGCCGCCTTCACGGCGCCCAGAACCGCTTCATACGAAGCCGGATCGGTAAGGATCTCCCAGGTGTCGCCCTCATCCTTCAGGTCTTCGCCGCCGTGCTCGAGCACGATATCCATCAGCTGGTCTTCGCTGGCGGCGACCTTCTCGATGGCGATGAGGCCCTTCTTCGCGAACAGGAACCGGACCGAGCCGGACTCGCCCAGGTTGCCGCCGTTCTTCGAGAAGATGTGACGGATCTCGCTCACCGCGCGGTTGCGGTTGTCGGTCAGCACATCCACGATGATGGCCACGCCGCCGGGGCCGTAGCCCTCGAACTTGATCTCCTCGTAGTTGACGCCTTCCAGCTCGCCCGTGCCGCGCTGGATGGCGCGCTTGATGTTCTCCTGGGGCATGTTCTCCGCTTTGGCCGCCAGGATCGCCGTGCGCAGGCGGGGATTGCCGTCCGGATCGCCGCCGCCTTTGGCCGCGATGGTGATCTCCTTGATGATGCGGGTGAACGTCTTGCCGCGCTTGGCATCCAGCGCGCCCTTCTTGTGCTTGATTGTCGCCCATTTGGAATGGCCGGACATGGGAACCTCGGCGATCGAAAAGAGAATGCCGGCGCGGACCCGCGCCTGACCTTGTGAGTATAACACCGGCAGCGATGGTCAAATCGCGGCATGCAGGCATCTCCGGTAGACGTTTGTTATCCAGTTGCTGCCTGGCTACCCCGAGCAAATGGCCATTCGCCCCGCCGCAAAGCTGATACCCTGGAAGCATGAAATTCGGGGTTCTGGTCTTTCCAGGTTCCAACTGCGATCACGATACGTTCAACGTGATTGCCGAAGTGGCCCACCAGCCGGTCACCTTTCTCTGGCACGATTCCGAGGATTTGGAAGGCGTGGACGCGATTCTGGTTCCGGGCGGGTTTGCCTACGGCGACTACCTGCGCACCGGCGCCATCGCGCGCTTTTCCCCCGTTATGCAGTCGGTGCGGCGGTTCGCCGCCGCCGGCGGCCTCGTAGCGGGCATCTGCAACGGCTTCCAGATTCTGACCGAAGCTGGTCTGCTGCCCGGCGCGCTGATGCGCAATGCCGGTCTCAAGTACATCTGCAAGCAGGTTCATCTCCGCGTTGAAACCGCCGATAGTCCATTTACAAGCAGGATGGCCAAGGGCGATGTGCTCCAGATGCCCATCGGCCACATGGAGGGGAATTACTTCTGCACGCCGGATGAGTTGCGCCAGCTTGAGGCCGAGGACCGCATCGCCTTCCGCTACGCCACGCCCGCCGGCGAGATTACTCCCGCGGCGAATCCCAATGGCTCGCTGAGCAACATCGCCGGCATCCTTAACGCCGGCAGAAACGTACTGGGAATGATGCCGCATCCCGACCGGTCAAGCGAACAGCTGCTGGGATCGGCGGACGGCTGGAAGGTATTCGCCTCCATGGTCGAGGCCCTGGCAACGCATTGAGGCCTTTGCCGCCGGCGCTGGAGATCGGTTGACCATGATCGACATTCATCATCATCTGATCTACGGAGTCGACGACGGGCCATCCGATCTGGATATGTCCCTGACTATGGCCTATGAGGCGGCCGCCGAGGGCGTCACCCGCATCGTGTGCACTCCCCATGCCAGCGACGGCCATCCCTATCGGGCCGCGCTGATCGAAGAGCGCCTGGCCGAGTTGCGCACGCTGCTGAGCGGTGTGGTCGAACTGAGTCTTGGCTGCGACTTCCACATGAGCGCGGAGAACGTCTTCGAGGCTGTGGCCAATCCCCTGCGTTACTCCATCGACGGCAAAGGGTACCTGCTGATCGAGTTTCCCGGCATGGCCATCGCTCCCCAGCTAAACGAAGCCATGTTCAGGCTGCAGGCGGTTGGCTATACCCTGATCGTCACCCATCCCGAACGGTACCCGGCCGTGGAGCGCCAACCGGAGCTCCTGGCGGAGTGGATGCGCCAGGGCTGCCTCATCCAGGTGACCGCGAGCGCGTTGTACGGGCGCTTCGGTCCCGTGGCGCAAGCCATTGCCAATGAACTGTTGGACCGCGACTGGATTCACTTTCTTGCCACCGACGCGCACCACCCCGGATGGCGTCCGCCGCACCTGAAAAAGGGGTATGACTACGTGGCCAGGCGCTCGGGCGAGGAGACGGCGCGGCGGCTCTGCGTCACCAATCCCCAGGCCGCGGTCCAGGGCGCCAAGTGGCCCGAGCAGCCCGAACCCAAGGGCCTGTGGGACCGCGTGCCGCTCAAAATCGATCCCCGGCGCTATGCCGACGGCCTCGAGCACCTGCCCGCCAGGAACGGCGAGAACGGCCCCAGGGCACGCACAAGAGGCTTCTGGGGTCGCTTGTTCGCGCGATAGAGGTCCTGAAATCTCGGATCAGAACCATTCTTTTGCATCTCTGCGGCGGCCCTTCCGCACCGCCCGAGTCTATGAGGTGATAACGGGTGGAAATAACGGACCCGGAGGAGACAACCGGGTGTATATTGGTTCGCAGCCCGGAAAGCTGAATGGAAATCCCGGTCTAGATCGGCGCGTCCTACCGCATGCCGCGGAGTAGGTTTTAGTTGATTCCGGGATGAAAAGGAGGATTCTTCTGATGAAGTATGTCCCGCACATAGCCTTCTGCGCGATCCTTCTGTGCTGCCCCGCGCTGCGCAGCCAGTCTGCCCTCACCCTCAGCGCCGACGACGTGAAGTACCTCGACAGCTGTGGCGTCCGGCAGGACGACATCAATGTGATCCCCAACCTCTCCAGTGCCGGCCAGGGCAAAATACTGGCTATGTTGCGTAAGGACGGCAGGGGATGCGACGATTTCAAGGGCTTCAAAGATTCCAGGGACTTCCTAAGACAGTACACTCCGCGCCCCAGTGATCTACCCAGTTCGCCGGCAGGATTCGACAGAGATTTTCTTACTTCAGCCGAGTTGAGCTATGTAAATGACGTGGACGCGGGCATTCTGGCGCAAAAGGTAGTCGCGAATCTGATTCAACGAGGTCAGGGCGTGGAGAGCGTGTTTGATGAATCTGCCCCCGCCCTCAGCCCCGATGACGTGAAGTTCCTCGATGGCTGTGGCGTCCGGCAGGACGACATCAATGTGATTCCCGGCCTTCCCAGCGCCGGCCAGGCCAAAATCCTGGCTATATTGGGTAAACACGGCAGGAAGTGCAGCGACATTAAGTCCTTCAAAGATTCCAGGGACTACCTGAGAGAGTACACTCCGGCTCCGAGCAAGGCACCAAAGGCTCCAAAATCGTACGATACTGATTTCCTGACTCAAGCTGAACAGGACTATGTAAACAAGGTGAACAAAGACATTCTGGATAGGTTCTAGAGACTGGGCATTCAATACAGTTCAAATGATCGGTTTACCGCCTGATTGTCATTGTTCGGACGGCTTCGCACTTTTCCGCTGACGCAACAGATTCCTCGTTTATGTAGCCCCTACAGCCCCAATCCGCCATCGACTGCCAGAATCTGGCCGGTGACGAAGCCTGGGCCGGAGGCAAAGAACAAGACAGCCTGGGCCACATCCTCCGCCGTTCCGTTGCGCCGCACCGGCGTCCTAGCGGCAAAATGCGCGGCCTCTTCCTCGGAGTGGTCGTCCATCTCGATCCGGCCCGGCGCCACGCAGTTGACGCTCACCTCGGGCGCAAAGGCCTTGGCCATGGCCAGCGTAAGCATGTGTAGCGCGGCTTTGGATGCGCAGTAGTGGCCATGGCCTGCCCAGGCATGAATCCCGCCCAGCGAGCCGATGTTCACGATCCTGCCTTGAACGGCGCGCAAGTGCGGCAGCGCCTCCCGCGCTACCAGAAACGGTCCCCGCGCATTGGTCTCGAAGACCGCGTCCCAGGCGTCCAGGCTGATGCCCTCCAGCGGGGAGGAGGCAAAGACGGCGGCGTTGTTCACCACCACGTCCAGCCGCCCAAACCGGCCCACTGTGGCGGCTATCGCCCCGCGCACCGAGGCTTCCGAGCGCACATCGCATTCCACCGCCAGGGCGCGGCGTCCCAAAGATTCAACCTCGCGGGCGGTCTGCGCAGCCTCGGCGCTTGAGGTCCGGTAAGTAATGGCCACATCCGCCCCGGCCCGAGCCAGCGCCAGAACAATCTCCCGGCCGATGCGCCGCGCGCCGCCGGTTACCAGCGCGGTTTTGCCGTTGAGGGGTAGGTTGGTCATCGCCCTGTCTGCCCGGAAGGGGGGCCACACACTACTTCGATTGCGGCTGGCTCGGCTGCGCGTCCGCCGGCTTGTCCGTGGCTGGAGGCGGGGTTGCGCCCTGAGTAGGAGCAGCATCCTTGGCCGGAGCCGCCGTCTTGTCCGCATCCGGGCTCTTGCCGCCCACCTGCCCCGCATCGTGAGGCTTGTAAATCGAGTACTGTTCGCCCGGCCGCTTCATCTTGATCTCAATGGCCATCTCGGGCTTGTCGATCTTGTATTCGTCGCCGAAGGTTTGAAAACCACTGGCGATAACCTGCAGGCGCACCGTGTCGCCGATGGGCAGCACGTCGAGGATGGTCTTGCCGTCCTCATTGGTCTTCAGCTCCATGGAGCCCTTTTCCTTCCCGCCCTCCAGAGGATGAAAGACCACGGCGGCATTCTCGATGGGCTTGCCATTCACATCGCGCAGGACGGTTACTTCAATGCGCGCGGAGGGCGGCGGAGCCTTGTACTTGCGCCCGCGCCGGGGCGTGTCCTGCGCGCCGGCGGCGAGCAGCGCAACCACCAGGCCCAATGCGGCCGCGAAGAGGCTGAGACGAAAGAGAGAACGGCGTTGCATGGAAACCATTGTAAATCGTCCGCGGCGCGGCCGGGGAGCTTTCGCGAAGGGTCAGCCGGAGAATCCAATCCCTCAGCGGCCGGAGTCCGTGGTGACCCCATAACCATGCCCCAGAGCAGTTGCGAAGGAGAGGAAGACGAGTGCCGCGGGAGAGTAGCCGCCGGGGTCCGGCTGGGTGAACTCGCCGGTCAGCGGGTCCATCTGCTGGCGAAACTCCGCGTGGCGCAGAATGGCCTGGCACCACTGCCGCATCAGGTGATCGAGTTCCGCCTGCTTCCCGTAGTGCGCCATCCAGCGGGGCGCGCGGAGAGCGGTCAGCGCCTGCGAGGCTCCGCCCCAGGAGTTGCGCGGAATGGGGCGTACGAAAGCGGGGTCGTCCATGGCGACGCTGGAGAACGGAAACGGCGCCCAGAAGGCCTTGGGATTGTGAAGCTGGCGAGTCCAAACCGCATCAAAGATCGCCCGGTCGCGCGCCTGTCCAAGATCCAGGACGTGCTCGCCCAGAACCCGGCTGATCGCATCGGAGCGCACCCGGACAAAGTTGCCCTGCGCGTCCAGATCGTAGAAGGCGGCTTCTTCCGGGCAGTAGAGCTTGTCCAGAATCAACTGCCGTATGGTCTCCGCATCGCTCTGCCAGCGGGCCGCTTCGGCGGTCTTTCCCAGCGCCCTGGCCATGCGGGCGAGCGCCACCCGGCCGCCGTAGACCGTAGCGGAAAGGTCCGGGCAAAGCCGCGGCATGGTGGCGATCGGCGGCGCCTTGCGCGCATCGGCGTCGGGACAGCGATTGGGAATCCCAGCCCAGCGCGGGCTGTTGTCGTGGCCGGTGTCATAGGTGCAAAAGCCCTCCACCAGCCCGGTCTTGCGCGTGTCGCGGTACTGCCGCAGCCAGGCATCCCAGCGCCCGCACGCGCCGTAGGCCCTGGCTAGCAGCTCTTCATCGCCGGTCAGCTGAGCCAGCTCCCACGCGGTGGCGGCGATGGGCACCACCATCTGAATCTGTCCGAAGCCGGTCTCGGTCAACTTCACAGTGGCGGGGAGCTGCCCGTCGGGCCGCTGCAACTCGAAGAAGGCCATGTGGTTATTGCGGGCAGCCTCCAGCGGCGTCGCCATCGCCTGACCGGCGGGAACGTATCTGGCCAGGGTGGCGTAGACCAGCCCCTCGTGCGGTCCGCACTCCTGCCAGATTCCCTGGTAAGTGCTGCCCTCGAAGAGAAGCGGACGCGCGTAGCCCGGCACAGTGCGGATATTGCCCGCAAGCACGGCCAGCGCCGCATCCCAGGTGCTCTTCCCGGCGCGTTTCCACTCTGCGTCGTCCAAACTCACTCCGGCGGAGGGAACGGCCGCGGCGTCTGCCTGCTTCGCCGCTGACGAATTCGCTTCCCCATCGGACGCCGCCGGCGAGGCCTGCGCCGCAATCCGCGCCAGAGCCCTCAGGGGATGGGCGGCCACCGCCGCTCCAGCTGCCTTGGCGGCACTGGCCAGGAATCTCCTGCGGCCTTCGGTTGAACTTTGAGACCGCTCCACAAGCTCCTCTGCCTGCCGGGGAATAGGAAAGAGGGGTTCTCGGTGCAGGCATTCTGCGCCTTAGAGTACCAAAGGACGCTCCCACCCCGGCGTTGATCGTCAACCTGACGGACTATTTATCGAAATCCTCATACTATATGAGCGTATGCCACTCATATATTCATCGCAGCCCCTTGACAAAACACCGCCGGTTGCCTATCGTTAGCAATTGGAAGGCGAGAGTGCTAGCACACCGCTGGCAGGACTGCTGAACCGGGTCCGCTGCTCCAATCGCTGGGGCCGCTCGCCGTGGCGAGCACCTCATCCGAAGGTTCTTCCTGAATACCATTCAAATCCCGCGGCCGGGGCTCAACCCTGCCCGCGTGTGAAGGAGAAGCGAAGCAATGGCATCGACATCCGTAGCGACCACATTCACCCCGCTCCATGATCGCATCCTCGTCCGCCGTTTGGAAGAGCGCGAAACCGTCCGTGGTGGAATCATCATTCCCGACAGCGCCAAGGAGAAGCCCCAGGAAGGCGAAGTGATCGCCGTGGGCAAGGGCAAGTCCAACGACGAAGGCAAGGTCTTTCCACTCGACGTGAAGGCCGGCGACAGGGTTCTCTTCGGCAAGTACTCCGGCACCGAGATCAAGATCGACGGCGAGGAGTTCCTTATCATGCGCGAGGAAGAAGTCCTGGGCATCGTGAAGAAGTAGCTGCCGAGTGATCGGTGATCAGTGGTCAGTGGTCAGTAAAGACCGCCCGCCACGTTTTGGCGATCACTGGTCACTGCAAGCCGGTATCCGATCACTGACAACTGATCACTGACAACTGCACTAAGGAGAGTTACAGACATGGCAAAGCAGATTTTGCACGGTGAAGATTCCCGTCAGGCGATCCTGCGCGGCGTCAACACGCTGGCGGACGCCGTGAAGGCGACGCTCGGCCCCAAGGGCCGCAACGTTGTGATTGAGAAGAAGTTCGGCTCGCCCGTCATCACCAAGGACGGCGTGACGGTGGCCAAGGAGATCGAGCTGAAGGACCCGCTGGAGAACGTGGGCGCGCAGTTGGTGAAGGAAGTCGCCTCCAAGACCAGCGACGTGGCCGGCGACGGCACCACGACGGCGACGGTTCTGGCCCAGTCCATCTACCGCGAAGGCGTGAAGACCGTGGCGGCCGGCGCTGACCCCATGGCGCTGAGGCGCGGCATCGAAAGGGCCGTCACAGTAATCATCGGCACCCGCGACAAGGACGGCAAATGGACCGAGGGCGGCGCCCTGGGCGCACTGTCCAAGCCCGTGAACGAGGGCTCGGTTGCCCAGGTGGGCGCTATCTCGGCCAACGGCGATCAGGAGATCGGCGACATCATCGCCGAGGCGGTCAAGGTTGTGGGCAAGGACGGCGTCATCACCATCGAGGAGTCCAAGACCATGCGCACCGACCTGGAGACGGTCGAGGGCATGCAGTTCGACCGCGGCTACCTCAGCCCCTACTTCGTCACCGACGCCGAGCGGCTTGAAGTGGTCCTCGAAGACCCCTACATCCTCATCTACGAGAAGAAGATCAGCGCCATGAAGGACCTGCTGCCCCTGCTGGAGCAGATTGCCCGCGGCGGCAAGCCGTTGCTGATCATTGCCGAGGACGTGGAAGGCGAAGCCCTGGCCACCCTGGTGGTCAACAAGCTGCGCGGCACCCTCAACGTGGCCGCCGTCAAGGCTCCCGGCTTCGGCGACCGCCGCAAGGCCATCCTCGGCGACATCGCCATCCTCACCGGCGGCAAGGCCATCACCGAGGACCTGGGAATCAAGCTGGAAGGCGTGAAGATCGAGGATCTGGGCAAGGCCAAGCGCATCACCATCGACAAGGACAACACCACCATCGTCGACGGCGGCGGCAAGGGAAGCGACATCGAAGGCCGCGTCAAGGAGATTCGTTCGCAGATCGAGAAGACCACCTCGGACTACGACAAGGAGAAGCTCCAGGAGCGGCTGGCCAAGCTGGTCGGCGGCGTGGCCATCATCAAAGTGGGCGCGGCCACCGAGACCGAGCTGAAGGAGAAGAAGGCGCGCGTCGAGGATGCCCTGCATGCCACCCGCGCGGCGATCGAGGAAGGCATCGTCCCCGGCGGCGGCGTAGCGCTGGTGCGCGCCATTCCGGCTGTCGACGCGCTCATCAAGACGCTCGAAGGCGACGAGAAGATCGGCGCGCAGATCGTGCGCCGCGCCCTCGAAGACCCGCTCCGCCAGATCGTCGCCAACGCCGGCGCGGAGGGCGCTGTTATCGTTGCCAAGGTCATGGAGTCCCCGGACCCGCACTTCGGCTACAACGCCCTGACCAACATCTTCGAGGACCTGGTCAAGGCTGGCGTCATCGACCCCACCAAGGTCGCGCGCACGGCGCTCCAGAACGCTGCTTCGATCGCCGCTCTGCTGCTCACCACCGAAGCTCTCGTTGTCGAGATTCCGGAGCCCAAATCCGCTCCGGCCGGCGGCGGCCACGGCGGCGGCATGGACGGCATGTACTAAGAGCAGCTGTCAGGGATCAGTGGCCAGTTTTTCTCTGTTCCCCCATCTGTCCTGAACGCGCCGCAACTGCGAAAGGCCTCCAGCTTCGGCTGGGGGCCTTTTCGCCTTGCCGGCAGCCCAGCTCGCCGCCGCGAGTTCCGCCGGCAATGAACGGCATCCGGGCCGGTCTCGCCACCGAAACACGCCAACTCGCCAGCTTGCCATCCCCGCCGCGGCGGGGGCTAACCTGCTGCCCTTGTCTGAGATCGCAGCCGCAACCGCCCTGCTCATCGCGAACGCCCGCATGTTCCTGCGGTGAGCGCGCTCGTTCGCTGGCGGTCCCACGCCCAGTGGTACCTGCACGATTCACACCGGCTCGCGGGGGGCAACGGCTATGCAGAGGCTGCCGGAGCGCCGCTCTACGACACCAGAGCGATCCCCTTCGATGAAGCGATTTCAGCCCTGCTGGGGACGGCCTGCGGGCCCGGCGGACGCAACCAACCGGCGGAAAGCCACGCCCGCGGAATGGAAAACTCCGACCAGCCGCAGTCCAGGCATACCCGGACATCGGGAGAAGGCGTCAAGGGTGGGTGACTGAGAGTTCGAGGAATATTGCGATAAAGCCGGATCTCCGCCGGAACCGTGGCCAGAGAACTGGACTTGCACTTCGGGCAAACCATGGGGGACACCTCGGATAACAGGTAACCAAGGAAGCAGATCAGGAGAAACAAAGTGCTGCACTTGAGAGGCTTGTATAACCTTAATCGGATGCCGCCTCCGTTTCAACAGCAATTCTGCAAGCAACGGATTGTCAACCGGTAAATCCTTTAGAGATTCCAATAATTGTTTTGACTATATCAAAGCGACTTTCAGGCGTTGAAAGTGCCTGCTGAGAGTCGCCTGCGCGCCTCGCCGCGGCACACTGCCTCCCGGCGCGTCCTGTCGGCTCCGGCCAGCTTTAGCGAAACCAGAGTGACCGTACCCCGAAATCGCAGAGTTCAGGTCGACGCGACCACCAGGGAGCGGCGACCTTGCACGAGACTCGCCAGGGCACACCTACTCTGGTTTCGCCTTAAATGGCCGGGTAGAAGCTGTCGATCCACCCTTGCAGCAGCGCCGGGAAGCAGCCGAGCAGCACCACCGCCGCCGCAATCGCCACCAGCACGGCCAGCGTAACCGGATGCGCCTTGATCGGAGTTTCGTCGATAGCAGGCATCACGTAGGCCCGCTTGAGCACCTGCAGGTAGTAGTAGAGCGAGACCGCGCTGAATGCGACGGCGAGGGCAACCAGCGCAAAGGGCACCGGACCGGCCGAGACGCCCAGCACGGCGGCAAAGAGATTGAACTTGGCCCAGAAGCCGACCAGCGGCGGAATCCCGGCGAGCGACAGGAAAAGCACCAGCAGCACCGCCGCCAGCGGCGGATTGCGCTTGTGCAGGCCGAGGAAGGAATCGAGCCGGTCGCTGCCCGTCGCCCGCTCGACGACGGAGACTACGCCGAAAGCGCCGATGGTGGTCAGACCGTAGGTGAGGACGTAGTAGAGGACGGCGTTGACGCTGTGGCGCATAGAGAGGATCGCCGCGTTTTGAAAAGCTATTACGCTTCCCGTGCCCGAAAAAGCAGGATGAGCCGCAATTCCTAGCAGAATGTAGCCAGCATGAGCGATGGCTGAGTACGCCAGTAGCCGCCTAACGCTGATCTGCGCCAGCGCAGCCAAATTCCCAACGACCATGGATGCTGTAGCAACTACCAGCAAGACCAGTCCTAGTTTGGGCCAGGTTTGATAATAGGGTCGTACAAATAGTTGTGCGCACGTCTCCGGACACAAAATGAACATGGTATTCGTCAGCCAATTATTGCTCAGGCTGATGAGCAGCGCAAAACTAGCCACTTTGGATACGGAAGCGATAAATGCCGCAGCCGGAGCGGGAGCGCCCTCATAGGTATCGGGTGCCCAAAGATGAAACGGCACCGCTGCGACCTTGAAACCGAGGCCAGCCACAACGAGAATCCAGGCTACATAAAATAGAGGACTCGGCCCTGAATCCGAAATCGAGAGTTGAATATCCAATAGATTAGTGCTACCGGTAAGTCCGTAAAAATAACTAAAACCAAATAA
>Ga0326728_10005485_pt1 | contig 35479 bp, 35 predicted proteins | sample MB3enrmetagenome_FD_207602 | JGI IMG/M metagenome (GOLD analysis project Ga0326728, IMG submission 207602) | Lab enriched peat soil microbial communities from McLean, Ithaca, NY, United States - MB31MN | ecosystem: Environmental > Terrestrial > Soil > Wetlands > Peat | place: USA: New York...
AGGCACCACGAAAGCGAACCTACCGCGCAGAAAGGTTTCAACTGCCGCTCGCTCAACTTATGGACCGCCTCCTTATTGCACAACGCGCTCACCAAGGAGCATCGAATGACTTATTCTAGCGCCTATGTCCCCAAGGGGTGCCCCTACTCTGCACTACGTGCTGGTGTTCGTTCTCGAAATGAAGGGGAAGGCTTGCCCTCCCCCTCGGTGTACATTGCCGCCTAACCAAAAAGGGTAGGGCAAGCCCTACCCCTACCAATCCCTCGGCGCGGGTGGCGCATAACTGCCAGATTTTGGCATGGATGCGGTCACAACGGGCTCCAAACATTCGGAGGCGAGCCTAGGGAAGGCGGCAGACAAAAACGGAGGTCTGCGCTACACCCGCTGGTTACGGTTTTTCCCCTTGCTAAAGAATACCGCTGGCGAAACATGGAAACGCTGGCTGAGCCGCGCGATGTGGTTGCGGTTCAACCGACGCTTGCCGGAAAGAACCAGGGATACGGTGCTCTCGCTCCCCAGTTCCGCGGCGATATCCCGTTGCGAGAGTCCATTCCGATCGAGAAGAAAGCGTAGCACGTCGATCGGGCTGGCGTCCGGCACCGGGTAGCGCTCCGCCTCGTAGCGCTCAATGAGCAGCGTCAGAAGTTCGATGGCCTCTTCTTCGTCGGGTGTTGGGTGCGACTTCGCCGTTAGCTTAAAGAGCGCCTTCGTGTACTTCGCGAGTTCCTCATCCGAGTGGATGAGGTGGGGCGCCCCTCGCCGGATCATCTCGGTTGGATTCGCCAGTGCGGTGCTCATCGTGTAACCCCTTGATCCCAGTTGGCGGGATTGTCGTACTGTTTATGCGTCAGGAATGACCGGATATAGATGTGCCCTTCTGTGGTCCCGCCATCCTTCACGCGCGAATAATGAATGATGGTGACCAGACGGTAGCGGTTCTGGCGGATATTAAAGATCACATACCCCCTCACATCATCGGCATCCTTGAAAACCTGCTGGACTTCCACGAAGTTCCGCCACCGCGCGGCCTTCGCGATTTTGCGCCAGGCCATGATTTGTTTGGCGGCATCGGGGTATTGCTTCATAGCTCGGTTCAGGTGTTTTTCGGTGACGACATGCATGAAGGTTCTTTCAATATCCTGCCGCAGCCAGAACTGTTACACTTCCCAAGATACTTTGCAAAACGAAAAGGGTCAACAGAAAACTTTACAATTTGCAAAGAACTTTTTAGAGGCACCATACATCGCGACAAAGAGCGCCCGGACGTATGCGCCACCCGCGAGCACTCTGAACTACTATCGGTAGAGGTAGTTCTTTTGTAAGAGCCAGAATCTTATTATGAGCAGGGCTCGCTTTATACTCATGATCAAAAGAAGAGTCCTGCATTTTCGCCTCCACTTCCAAGTTACCTTCTCCCCTCCTCGACATTGAAATACCAAACCGCATTGTGTATCCTCACAGCATGAAGAACCCACCTGAGAATACTTTGTACCCGATAGTCGAAAAATGGATGAAGCAGCACTTTCTCTGCTTCAAAACAGCGGTGAACAAGGGACTTCGCTACAGCAAAGTCGATGTCATCGGAATTAGAGACATTGGCGGGGAATTGTCAGGAGAAGTTCAAACGATAGCTGTTGAGGTCAAAAGGGAAGGCTCACCTTTTGCGACGACGACCGGGCAGACGTTAGGATACAACGTCTATGCCAATCAGGTTTATCTAGCAGAGGCCAGAAAAGGCCCTTTCACTCTGGATGAACGGGATATCGCCAGTCATCTTGGTGTTGGCTTGATCCAAATCCGCGCTGGTAAATGCCATGAGATTCTAACCAGCCCTTTCTACACTCCGATCAAGAGGCTAAATCTTCGCTTGCTTGAAGCACTTGGGCTCGGCATCTGCCAATTTTGCTCATCAATTTTTGAGACCGGCGATACAGAAAATCCTTGGAAAAATATGATTCGTGAGGAAGAACCTGCTGAGAATGTCCTAAAAGCCATAAAGAAAGAGAAGGGGCTAATGTATTGGAACATGGAAGTTGCGGAGAGAAAGCGAAAGCTTGGTATCACGAAGGTAGAAAAGGGTTCTTCCCAGGAGCGGCGGTTTATCTGTCCTGAATGCGTACAAGGTCTGCTTGCCATTGATCCCGACAGGATCAAGAGTTGGCTCCGCGAATTTTCTCCGGAACGTGGCGACTGACCTTAGTTTACACTGCCGCAGAGCCAAAAGGGTAGGGCAAGCCCTACCCCTACTGTGCCTACTGCCCACTGCCTACTGCCTACTGCCTACTGCCTACTGCTCTAACAAGGTCTCCCAGCAAATCACCCAGCAGATTATCCTGCGGGAACCCCTGGCCGAGGTGTTGGCGGAAACCCTCCGCCCAGCGGCAGGCCCCAAGTTCACCGGCACGGGCCGCCATCCGGCGCAGCGGTTCGTTGACCTCCGGGACGGCTTGCTGAAACTTCAGCCAGGCACGCTGACTTTCGTGGCACGCCAGCATTTTCTCTTTGCGTTCGATGGTGCCGCCGATGTCCACCACCAAATTTGGCAGCACTTCTTTGCCAAGGATGTCACGGTTCCCGAAGGGTTGGGAATAGTAGAGGTGAGGAATGGCGCGCGTGGCGGGGGCGGCACGGCGAGCGCGGAAATTTGGCGCGGGGGCCCCAAAACACGCCGTTTGACAAAGGCGGCTGACGGTCTCGTGATCGACCATGTAGTCCTGCGGTGCGTGCGTGAACACCAGGGCAGGATCGACTTGGCGTACGAGTTCGGTCACCTTACGAAGTGTGGGGCGATCGTAAAGCACCAGCAGGTCGCGCTCTTCGAGGCTGGTGTATTCCGCGCCAAGCATCGCCGCGGCGCGTTGGGCTTCCTGGCGGCGGATGTGGGTGATCTTGGCGGGGGGCAGGATGGAACTGCCGCAATCGCCGGCCGCCAGAGTGGCGATGTGCAGGGAAGCGCCGCGGTCGGCAAGGTGGGCCAGGGTTCCCGCACAGAGAAACTCGGCGTCATCGGGATGAGCAAAGAGTGCAAGCACGCGGAGGGGAGGCATGAGTCTTCCCGAGTCGGGGGTTCACAAGGTTTTGTTAATATAGTACGGCAGACCGCCAAGAGAAAGTCAAAAGGCAAAGTGCAAAAGGCAAAAGGCAAAAGTGGAAAGCCCTATGCACTGCACAGATCCCCTCTGAATCCCGCCCTCTCTCCTGGGGAGAGGGTGTCGCGCTGCCGGCGTACTCACCAGCCGGAGCGTGACGGGTGAGGGGTTACTTCTACCACGCCATCGAAATCAATCCCGCGCAATTATCCCTCGCCCTGGCGCAATGGAGGAGGGGTCTTGAATCCATGAGCTTCGTTCAGCTTGCGAAGGCGAATCGCAGCCGAGCCCTTGCACTCTTCGTGTTGGAACGAAGTCAACCGCGTAACCCCTCCCCGGCCCGCGCCGGCTGGTGAAAGCGCCGGCCGCGATCCACGCTCTCCCCCGGAGGGGGCTAAGTTAGCGCTTATGGGCCGACGGCCTGGGCTGGATCGCCCCGTTGGGGGTCAACTGCCCAATGTCGACCGCTCGCTGCCTTCCGCCTACCTAACGTCTACCGCCAACTGCCAACTGCCAACTGCCAACTGCCAACTGCCTTATGTTCTACATGGCGGGCTTAAACTCCGCGGTCAGCCGCATCTTGCCCCAGGACACGGAGATCTCACCCGTCCCGTAGTTGTCCATGATCTGAATGGTCACGGTCTCGACGGAATCCTCCGCCTGTTCGAACTTCATGGGCGTCTCCGCGATCTTGCCGCTAGAGTCGTAAGAGTTCCACGGTTTGCTCGAGACCACCAGCGTCCACTTGCCCGGGCCGTCAAAACGCGCCAGCAGGATGTGCTTTCCCTTGGGCACCTTGGTGTCGCCCACGAGCAAGTCTTTGTCGGAATCGATCGTGGTGGAAGCGTCCGAGCCCATGCGCCACACTTGGCCGGGTTTGATGAGGCTGAGAGGATCGCGTCCCTTGAGTGAGGGGCGGCCATAGTCGATCTCCACATGCGCGTCCCCAATGGTGGCTTTGACATCACCGCGATCGTTACCGTGGGCGAGCGTGGCTTGCGTCAGCCACGCCAGCGCCAACACGATTGTGAATCCCAAAAAGATTCGGCTAAAACTTTTCATGGGCGTTTCTCCTTGCGAAGTTTTGGTGTGCGATCCGCCGCGGCGGACTGCCGGTTTGACTTAAGCCAGCTTGCTGGCCGGGAATTCCGGGTCATGGGCCAGTTTAATTTGTTGTAGCGGCGGTCTCTGACCGCCGGTTGTCAGCACCACCCCGGCGCTCGGCGCGCCACCCCTCCTCAACTGAGGAGGGGAGTTCTCTAGAAACTCCCCTCCTGATTCAGGAGGGGCGGCGCCGGAGGCGACGGGGTGGTTACTCCCTTTAGGTTCTTTCCGACGAGGTGGTTGTCCGCGGCCGAGCGTTTTTCCCTAGCCTATTTAGCCCGCGCCCTTCCAGGATAACTCCCCTCCTGATTCAGGAGGGGTGGCGCCGGAGGCGACGGGGTGGTTACTCCCTTACGCCGCCGTCGGAAATCCGCGCTACTTCTCCTTCAGAACTCCGCTGATCGCCCGCCGCAAATCGCCCGCTTGTACATACCCGATCCAGTGGGCTCTGACAACCCCTTTTTGATCGATCAGGAAAAGGGTGGGGAAGATAGCGACGCCCCCATACGCGTGGTCGCTCGCGCGGGTCCAGTGAACGATGGGATACTCGATGTGGTGCTCCTGGACATACCGCTGCCGCACGCTGTCATCGTAAGGGAGACCCAGGGCGTGGTCCGCATTCGCCCCTACGATGGCCAGGCCCTGGGCGGCGAGTTCGTGATCGAGCGCAACCAGCGTGGCCGTTTCCTGCATGCAGGGCGGGCAGCCCGTGAACCAGACTTCCAGCAAAACCACTTTGCCTTCCAGGTCGTGAAGGTGGATATCGCCCCCCGCCAGGCGCGCCAGGGTGAAGTCCGGCGCGGGCTTGCCGTCCCATCCGCTGATCTGGCGGTTGAAAGCTTCGCCGAACTTCGGGTCGGCTTTGATCTTTTCCACATCCACGTGCGTGATCTCGCCGGTTTGGGGATCGCGCGTGAGGAAGCGCGGAACGCGAGGGTCTGACTCCATCACCCGCAGCAAGACTTCCGCCGCGGCCGGCGATCCCAGATCGAATTGTTCGGCAATGATTTTGAGGCTGGGGGGCGAACCGAACTTTTCCTGATAATTCGCCACAAAAAGCGGGACACGGAAGAAAGCATTGTAGAGCTTGTCGAGAGCCTGTCGCTCGTCGGGTTGGGTGAAAACGTTGTTGTAAAGGTCGGTGACGATCAGCGGCTTGCCGGGTTCCAGATGGTCGCGGATGTAATCGAGCACGCGCGTTTCGGCAGCGGATTGGGCGAGCCCCGCGGCGGCGCTCCAGCCGAGCAGGGACGCGAGTAGCAGGCCGCGGCCAACCCGGGCGGTCATGGCGAGCCTCGCTGGGCGCCCGAGCTTACACCCTCCGCCTGGCTGAAAATCTTCCAGTGAAATTCCAGCGAGTAATGTAAGTATTGGTCGAGATAGCTCCAGCCATGGTTTCCGGGGCGCAGTGCGAATTCGTGTGGAAAACCGTGGGCGGTAAGAATCTGGTCCAGCAGCTTCGCGCCTTCGTCGAAACCGTAGCGATCCTGATCGCCGCAGTCGAAGTAGAGTTTCAGGTGGGCAAAAGATTCGGGATGCTCCGCCAGGGTCAGGGGATTGTTGACGTCAAAGTAGGCTTCGTTGAGCGGAGTGCCAAAAGGTCCCTGGAGGACGCGCGCGTAAAATCCCCAGCGTCCCTCGGTGGGAAGCGGGTCGGGAAACTTCGAAATCAGCGCGGCGCTGTGGGCGCTGGCGGAGCCGAAGATGTCCGAATGCCGCATGCCCAGGTGCAGCGCCCCAAAGCCGCCCATCGAAGTGCCCGTGATACCCCGCGCCTGGCGATTGGCAATGGTGCGATACTTCTGATCGATGGCCGGGACAAGCTCCTGGATAAAAAAGTCCTCGTAGCGCTCGTGGCCGTCGAAAGAATTGACGTAAAAGGACTTGCCGCCGTCGGGCATTATGATGATAAATTTGCCGATCTTGCCCTGGCTCATCAGGTCTTCCCATGTGTGCTGCCCGCTGTGACTGGTCCAACTATTTTCATGCTCAAAAAGTCCGTGCAGATAGTAGAGCACCGGATAGCGCTCGGAGCCGGAGTCATACCCCGGGGGTAACGCCACGCAGTAGCTTACCGGGTGCCCAAGGATACTGCTGGGTTGTGAGGCGCATTCAACCCTTGTAAGGGCTTGTAAAGGATTTTCCGCCCATAGCAGCGCTGCCCAAGCAAGCCCGGCAAGACTAAAAATCGCCAGCCGGCGGAAAAGGATAAGGGTGTGAGTGAAGTGTCGCATCGGTTAGTGACGAGACATCGCCTGGGAGTGATCCGTGTCCACGCAGATGGAAGTCTCACCACTCACGGTTGGTTTCCGGATCATAAGTTGACTCTTGTAAATGCAGAAAGCTCCCAGCCCCGACATTATTTTGAGGCTCCCGGGCGCGGGAGTCAAGGGTGAGGTTTCAAGATGCCGGAGGATAGCTAAACCGGGGAAGAAGTGAGATTGCCCTCGCCGTCAAAGCACGGCGCGAAAAGTTCCGGCAGTAGTTGCCAGCCGGGGAGAGCCGTGGCCTCGCACGCCAGCCGTTCGGAGATGCCGATGCGGTTGAGGTTCAGCGTATTGCGGATCCATACCACGCGCTGCTCGGAAGGATCGGGGCTGCCGAGAGCGCCCAGCAGCCAGCCCAAGGCTCCCTGGTCGGAAGGCCAGACCATGGGAATACGCGGCATAGGAGGATTCATCGAAGTGCGCGCGTTGGCGTACATCTTCTGCACATCAATCTTACGGTAGAGCTTTTCGTGAATCGCGTCCGCCAGACCCACGCCCAGCGCATTGCCGCCGCTTTCTTCGGTGACATCACGCACGTAGATCAAGCGGATCTCCGGCGCTTCGCCGGGCCGCAGCTCCACGGCGCGGCCGATAATCTTCGTGTCCATGCCTGTTCCGCTGACGTTCTTGCCGAGCTCGTCGACGACCAGCAGGTCCAGCTTCGGGAAGGGAATACGCGCCACGAGCGGCCGGGCGATTTCAAGGCACGCCTCTTCCATGGAGACGATGCCCCTAGCGTCCGCGGCGCGCAGCACGGCGACCTGGTGGAATTCGTTCTCGACCACCGCCACGCCCGCCAGAATCTTGCCGCTCGCCAGGACCTTTCGGGAGATGGCGCGAATCGCTGTTTCGAATCCGAACTTCCAGCTCCAGTGGTGGCACTCGAGCGCGCCCTCGGCTTTCCCCATACCCACGGCGATCATCTTGAGCAGCCCGCTTTCAATCCGGCCGGAGAAATCGGTGTGGGGCTTTACGCGGTTCAGTACCACCACGCCGTCGGCTTCCCAGGCGTGGCGGTCCATGAAGACCCGGAAGCCCTCGGGAGTTGTGCCCAGGGGAACGGTTTCCATTGAAGAGTGAACGTCCACGCCCAGGAATTCCGGGGTGACGCCGTATTCTGTCAAGACCTTCCGCTGACCTTCCGCGGTCGCGCCGCCGTGGCTGCCCATGGCGGGGAAAACGAACGGCCGCGCCCCCTGGTTTTTAAGCCAGTCGCAGAGCCCTTTGGCCAGGACATTGATGTTGGCAATACCCCGGCTTCCCACCGCCACCGCAATGCGCTTACCGCGCAGTTTTTCCGCAGGCAGCGCGACCGCACCCAGAGCGCTTACGACTTGTTGATCCAAGCGAGCGATCTCGGGAAGGCTGGGCGCCGTTCGCTCCAGAATGCGAAGATGGCTGAGGGGGACGTTACCGTTGGTCGCCATAAATGCGAACTCACGTTAGCGCACGAACCGGCAAGCGTCAAGAGGCGGGGTGCGGCCGGGCCGCAAAAGAAAATCAAAAGGCAAAGGGGGAAAGTGAAAAGCCCTACCTCCAAAAATCCCTGGCAAGAAAACAGGAAATAACGGGATTGCAATTCGCACTACGTCACAAGCTGCACGGAACCGCGCGGTTCCTATTGCAGGGCGGGATAATTATGCGTAAAGTCGTATTCGCTTTCACAAGGGGCCGGAAATCTGCTGCCCTGAAGGCGAGGAGGTGCGGCGTGACAGTCGTGACCAAGCAGTTATCGGTGATGGTGGAGAACCAGCGCGGGGCTCTGGCGGAACTCTGTTCGAAACTGGCGGAGAAAGCGGTGAATATCGTCGGGCTATTGGTGCCGGAACAGACAGGGGTCGCGCCCATCCGTCTGGTCGTGAATAGCGGCGACACCGCGCGGAAGGTGCTGGAGGCGATGGGGCTGAAATTTACGGAAGAGGATGTGCTGGCCGTGCATGTTTCCGACCGTCCCGGCGCCCTGGGAAAGCTGACGCGAAAGCTTGCCGATCACGGCATCGATGTGAAGTACGCCTACGCCACCATCCACAAAGGCGCCGGCAAAGCCACGGTGATCCTCGGCGTGCCGGACGCCGGCGTAGCGGCCAAGGTGCTCTGATCAGGTTTCGAGCAACGGCCGTGGTCAGAATCGCTGTCGAAAAAGGAGCGGGAGGCTAATCGAGCTTATTGTGGCCACCTGTAGATTTGTCTTCGGTCTTACGCTGCATATTTCCTGAAAAGGTGTTGTGTTCCCGTCCCGGTTGTCTCATTTCATCTTTTGATTGACGGGGGAAAGACCCTGGGTCGGCCAGGCGAAGTCGCGAAACTCCCCGGTCTCATCAAAGCTGCCCTCGGGGATAGGTTTTTGTCCTTCTGCGGGGATGCCGGCGCCGCGGAGGTGCGCCAGCACTTCCGCTTCGTGCATACGCGACGCGTCGTATTCGACAATCAAATCGCCACCCTCGAAGGAGAGTCCGCGAATCCCGTAAACCGTGGAAAGGCGTGAGAGGCTTTCAAGGTCTTTGGGCCTCAGCTCTCTTTGCAACGTGGTACGAGTTTTCAGAAAAGTCATGAACCATCACCTCTTCAGATTTCGACCTTGCGCAGCCGCAGCGCGTTGCTGATGACGGAAACCGAGCTAAAGGTCATGGCCGCCGCCGCGAGCATGGGGCTCATCAGCCACCCCAGCAACGGATAAAGCGCGCCGGCGGCTACCGGCACCGCCACCATATTATAGACGAAGGCGAAGAAGAGGTTCTGCCGGATGTTGCCGAGAGTGGCGCGACTGAGCCGGCGGGCGCGCACGATGCCCCGCAAGTCGCCTTTGACGAGGGTGATACCGGCGCTTTCCATGGCCACATCGGCGCCGGTGCCCATAGCAATACCCACTTGCGCCTGCGCGAGAGCGGGTGCGTCGTTGATGCCATCGCCCGCCATGGCCACCTTGCATCCTTTGGACTGAAGCTCCTTCACCACTTCCGCTTTGCGCCCGGGCAGGACCGCGGCTTCGAAGTCATCGATCCCCAGCTTGCACGCCACGGCTTCGGCGGTGCTGCGCGCATCCCCCGTGAGCATGACGATGCGCAGGCCTTCCTGATGGAGCAGGCGAATGGCCTCCGGCGTGGAAGCCTTAATGGGATCTATCACGCCCAGCAAACCGGCGGGCTGGGCGTCAATGACCAGGAAAACTAGGGTCGAGCCTTGGCGGCGCAAGTCCTCGGCCTCGTCCGGCAAGCTACCGAGTGAGATCCCCAGATTCTCGAACATTGCGCCGTTCCCCAGCGCGACGGTTTTTTGATCGACGGTCCCCGTCACGCCTTGGCCGGTGAGGGAACGGAAGTCTGTGACCTCCGAGAGGGTGACAGATTTTTCCTGCGCGGCGGCGACGATAGACCCCGCCAGGGGATGCTCGCTGCCACGTTCCAGGCTTGCGGCATGATGGAGCAGGCCGCTTTCGCTCCAGCCCGGCAGGGGGCGAATCGCCACGACACGGGGTTTGCCTTCGGTGAGAGTGCCGGTCTTGTCGATCACCAGCGTATCGACCTTGGCCAGGACTTCCAGCGCCTCGGCGTTGCGAATAAGTACACCCGCCAGCGCTCCGCGGCCTGTGCCCACCATGATCGACATGGGCGTGGCGAGTCCCAACGCGCAGGGACAGGCAATGATGAGGACCGCCACCGCGTTTACCAGCGCGTGGGCCAGGCGCGGTGGCGGGCCCCACCACACCCAGGCCGCAAAGGTCAGCGCTGCGACGGCCACTACCGCTGGCACAAAATACGACGCCACCACATCGGCCAGGCGCTGGATGGGGGCGCGGCTGCGTTGGGCCTCACTGACCATGCGGACAATTTGCGCGACCAGGGTTTCGCTGCCTACGCGTTCCGCCCGCATCACCAAACCCCCGGTGCCATTCACCGTGCCGCCCGTAACCGGGTCACCGGCTTTCTTTTCCGCGGGAATCGGTTCGCCGGTGACCATCGATTCATCGATCGCACTCGCGCCCTCCAGCACGACGCCGTCGACGGGGATTCTTTCGCCGGGCCGCACGCGCAGGCGGTCGCCGGGATGGACGCGGTCAAGCGGAACCTCCTCTTCCGAGCCGTCCTCGCGAAGCAGGCGCGCGGTTTTGGGCGCCAGTCCGAGCAGGGCCTTCAAAGCGCTGCTGGTGCGGCTCCGCGCGCGGAGTTCCAGAACTTGACCCAGCAGCACGAGGGTGACAATGGCCGCGGCGGACTCATAATAGACGGGGACACGGCCCGAGGGCAGGCGGAAAGACTCAGGAAAGATCGAAGGGAAGAAGGTGGCAATAACGCTGTAAAGGTAGGCCGTACCCGTGCCGAGCGCGATCAGCGTGAACATGTTCGGGCTGCGCTTCACGATGGAAGCCCGACCCCGCTCGAAGAACGGCCACCCTCCCCAGAGGACGACGGGAGTCGAGAGCGTGAACTCGATCCAGGGCAGCGCGCTCGAGCCCACGCCATGCCCAAAGGGTCCCGCCGGAAGCATGGCGGACATCGCCAAAACCAACAAGGGACCGGTCAGCGCCAGGCTGATCCAGAAACGCTTGGTCATGAGGGAGAGTTCCGGATTCTCTTCCTCTTCCAGCGTGACGGTAAGGGGCTCGAGCGCCATGCCGCACTTGGGGCAAACGCCGGGGCCGATATGGCGGACCTCCGGATCCATCGGGCACGTGTATACGGCGTGGACATCGGCAGGCCGGGGTGTGGGTCGCTCAGTAGGCGGCGCCAGGAATCCCTCGGGGTTTGCTTGAAATCGTTCGAGGCAGGACTCGTTGCAAAAGTAGTAGGTCTGGCCCTGGTAATTGGAGGAACCGGCGGCGTCCTCAGGAGTCACTTCCATACCGCAAACCGGATCGATCACGTGGACATACCTCAAATCCATATTATGCCGGGCCGGGCGCGAGCGACAAGTGATGTATGCGGAAGGTAGGAGCTACCCCGCTTCGGCGCACCACCGTCGATGAAAATGCGCGAAGCGCTTTGGAGTGCGGTAGCAGCAGCTACCGCTTTTCTTCCTCCGCCCCATGCCCATTTGCCGTATGAAGCGAAGGCGGTAGCTGCTGCTACCGCACGCATTGTGAAGGGGTGCCCCTGTTCGGTTAGGGTAGTTCCTGGAGAGTGGAACGAAGCCTAACCTGAGGAGGAACACCCCATGAAGCTCGTCAAGGATATCGCAAATCGGGTCGTTCGGTACATCGGCATGGACGTACACAAGGACAGCACGACGGCGGTGGTGGTCGATGCGCAAGGCCACCTGGTGATGCAAGTGACGCTGCGCACCGAAGGCAGCGCACTGGTCGACTTCCTGCGCGGTCTCCGCGGCGCCTTGCATCTGACCTTCGAAGAAGGCACGCACTCGGCCTGGCTCTATACGCTGCTCTCGCCGTGTGTGGAGAAACTGATTGTCTGCAACCCGCGTCAGAATGCTCTGCTCAAGCAAGGCAACAAGAGCGATCGCATCGACGCGCGCAAGCTGGCCGAGTTGCTGCGCCTGGGTTCACTGACCGCGGTGTATCACGGCTCGCCGGGAATGCGCACCCTGAAAGAACTCGCGGCCAGCCATGAGAGCTTGATGAGTGACGGCACGCGGGTGATGAACCGGCTGAAAAGTTTGTACCGCAGCCGGGGGATTGGCTGTGGGGGAACGCAGGTTTACTCGCCGCGGCATCGCGCCCACTGGCTGCAGCAGTTGGTGGAACCGGGCGCTCGGCAGCGGGCGAAGTTGCTCTACCAGGAGCTGGATCTGCTGCTGGAGCTCCGCCCCCAGGCACGGCGCGCGCTGCTCGCCGAAAGCCGCAAGCACCCGGCGCAGAAAATTCTGCGCACCATTCCCGGCCTGGGACCGGTGCGCGTGGCGCGGCTGCTCGCTTGGCTGCAAACGCCCCACCGCTTCCGCAACAAGCGCAAATGGTGGGGTTACGGAGGCTTGGGCTTGCTCACCCGCGGCAGCGCTCAGTATCGGCTGCAGCAAGGCGAGTGGGTGGCTTCCCCCAAAGGCGTGACGGTGCGGGGACTCAATCCCGCCCACAACGCTGGCGTGAAAGACATCTTTAAAGGGGCGGCCCTGACGGCCTGCCAGCGCCCTGGCCCGCTTCGCGAGGCTTATGAACGCTGCCTCCGCGAGGGGAGGGACGAGCACTTGGCACGCCTGACCATCGCGCGCAAGATTGCCACTCTGGTTTTGACCCTGTGGAAGAGAGGAGAACGTTTCGACGCCCAGCGACTGAGAAGAGAACAAGTAGCCTAGCCTCACGAAGTGCGCACGGCTCCGCGCCCGGGTTCTACCCGGTCGAGGTCCACCGCTTCGCGAGGCCCGAGGGTTGAGGGTGAGTCTCAACTTGGAGTTTAGGCAGCGGCCCCTACGGCGCCAGCCTCCTCCGCACGCTAGGCCCCCTCGCACCACCCGACAAAGCTGTAGGCTACGAGCCTCTGATAGAACCATCGTGGGCATTTTCGACCCCAGGTTGACTTGTCGCGCCTCCCGTCGCTGCGGACGTTGTCTCGACTGCATCATGAACTCGGCAGGACCTGTCAACATCGTTTGGTTGCCATATTCACAAGGGGCGGGACGTCGAAGTGAACTTCTTCTGCCCGTCAGCGGAGAGAATTTTCTCTTGACATCCCCCTTCATAGAACTCCAAGGTGTCTTTAGCACGGCTATTTTAATGACACCGGGGCGGCAGAGCCGCAAGGAGTGCGACGCTTTCCCACTAATTTGGACAGCCTTGGTCTCTGACCGCCGGTTGTCAGCACCACCCCGGCGCTCGGCGCGCCACCCCTCCTCATCTGAGGAGGGGAGTTTTCTAAGAACTCCCCTCCTGATTCAGGAGGGGTGGCGCCCTGGGCGCCGGGGTGGTTAGACCCCTCCACCGGGGTGGTTATTCCCTCTCGCTCCCCTCCGCCGCAGTGGTTGTCCGCCGTGGAGCCTTCTTGCTCAGTCTCAGAAGCCCCGCCCTTCCGGCGGCTCGATGGGAATCCCTCGACTTAGTGCGAAATCCCCGCTAGAATCGCGGGGAAGGATCCGCGGGAACGAGAGGAGCTTATGGCAAAGAAACCGACGAAGGCGGAGGACATTATCGAACGGGCCGATCCCCAGGTCGCCGCAACCCTGGCGGGGATCATCTATCAAGCCAAACTTTTCAACCGGCAGGCCAGGGTCAACGTGCCGGAGGAAGAGGTCGTGGTCGAGGTCATCAGCCTGTGGCGGATGGTGATGGAAGCTCTGAATACCGGGAGGATGCCAGGGCTCAATCCCTTATGACCGTGGGGCAGGGTGTGAGGGGTTATCGCGCTGGGCCGCCGGAGCCATGGGCAAGCTCCTGGACAAAGCTTCGGAGGCGGGGATCAGTCCAGTCGATGGCGCCAATCAGCTTTTCGGCGACCCGTCCGCGGCGATCCAAGATGTAGGTCTCGGGAAACTGGAAGGTGCCGAAGCGCGCGGCCAGGGTTCGATCGGGATCGAGGCCGACAACATACGTAATGTGGTACTGCCCCATGAACTTTTCAAGTGCCGCTCGATCTTCATCAACGCTCACCCCGACGACGGCCACTCCCTCGGGCCGCACAATCTCCGCGAAAGTTTCCAGGCTGGGCGCTTCCTCGACGCAAGGCTGGCACCATGTGGCCCAAAAATTCAGGACGACAACCTGCTGACGGAATTGGCCCAAATCCAGGGACCCCGAGGGAAGGGCCGGCAGGGCGAAGTCGGGGGCGCGGTCGCCAATGGCCAGGGGCCGGGGTTGCCGTTGGCGGAGGGCGAGGTAAGTGGCCCCGCCGAGAACCACCACCAGGACTGCCACTTTGAGGGCGTTGGTTTTGCTCATGCCGGAAGCCTCCATTATAATAGGAATGTCCATCTTGCCGTACAAGTTCAGAACCGGTTGCGCTTGGAGAGCCGGGCGGGGCGTGGGTTAAAGGGATGAACGCGAGCCTCCAGGAACAGGTTTCGGTCATCATCCCGGCCCGCAATGAAGAGGCCAATATCGCCCGGGTGGTGGGGTCTCTTGCGACGCAAAGGGGCGTCCGGGAAATTCTGGTTGTGGATGATCAGTCCGAAGACCGGACCGCGGAAATTCTCGCTGCGCTCGAGGGTGAGATTCCCTGCCTGCGCACCCTGCGAGTGGAGGCGTTGCCGGAAGGCTGGTTGGGGAAAACGCACGCGATGTCGGAGGGGGCGCGCGCCGCCACCGGCGAGTGGCTGCTGTTTACGGATGCCGACACGGAGCATCTTCCGGGAAGCCTGGCCCCGCTCGTGGAACGCGCCGAGAGCGAACGCGCCGACTTGCTCTCCATTTCCCCGGGCCAGGAGACGCCCACCTGGTGGGAGAAATCCGTCATCCCGAGGGTATACGTAAACCTCTCGCGTCTCTTCCGGTTTGAGGATGTCTCGGATCCGAAATCGCCTGCGGCCGCCGCCAATGGGCAATACCTGCTGGTCCGGCGGGAAATCTACGAGCGGAGCGGCGGGCACGCGGCGGTGAAGTCGGAAATCCTCGAAGACGTGGCGCTGGCGCGGAGAATCAAATCGCTGGGTGGTAAGCTGATATTTCTGCCGGGCGCACGCTGGGTGCGGACCCGCATGTACCGCACCTTCGGCGACATGTGGCAGGGCTGGAGCAAGAATCTGTACCTCCTCTATGGCGGGAATCCCGGGCGCATGCTGGGAAGCGTTATGGCGCTCTGGTTGTTGGATGTGCTGCCCGTGTTCGTGATGATTGCCGCCTGTCTGTGGATCGCGCTGGGGCAGGGTGGCGTCCCCGCCCTCACCGTGGCCATGGCTTTCTTTCTGGTGGCGCTCTGGCGTCAATGGAATTATGCCGAAGCCCTGGCGGGGCTGGGATTCGACCCCGGTCTGGCGAGTTATCAGGTAACCGGCTCTTTGCTGGTGGGCGTGTTGATGCTGAATTCCTGGCGCGTCCACCGGGCGGCGGGACGCATCGAATGGAAGGGGCGTCAATACGCGACGAAAGGAAAGGGATGATCTACGTAACCCGGCGGGCGGAGTTTTCCGCATCCCATTACTACCACAATCGGGATTTCACTCCGGAAGAGAACCAACGAATTTTCGGCAAGTGCAGTAATCCCTTGGGCCACGGCCACAACTACACGGTGGAAGCCACCGTGGGCGGCGCCATCGATCCCACCACGGGGATGGTGATGGACCTGAAGGAATTGAAGATGTTGCTGGAACAAGAAGTGATCCAACGGATGGATCACAAATTCCTGAACAAAGAGGTTCCGGCTTTTGCCGGGAAGAATCCCACCACGGAAAACCTTGCGGTGGAGATCTGGAATCTCCTCGCACCGAAACTTCAGCACGGCAAGCTGCATCGAATTCGGGTATATGAGACCGCGGATTTGTTCGTAGATTATTACGGAGAATGATGGTTCACCTGACACGGCGATACCGTTTTTCGGCGGGGCATCGGCTGCACAATGACGCCCTCAGCGCGGAAGAGAATCGCCGTGTTTATGGAAAGTGCAACAACCCCCACGGGCACGGGCACAACTATCTGCTGGAGGTTACCGTGTCGGGGCCCATCGACCCCGCCACGGGTATGGTGTTTGACCTGGGTGCGTTGGACGGGGTTGTTTCCGAAATCGTGCTCGAGAAACTCGATCATATGAATTTGAACCTGGATGTGGAGGCCTTTCGCACCGAAGTGCCCACGACCGAAAACCTCTGCCGGGAGATTTATAACCGCCTGCGCGCGCCAATCGAGAAGGCAAACTCTCCGGGGCGGGTGCAGCTTGACCGCGTGCGCCTGGAAGAGACCAGTTTGAATTCCTTCGAATACGTGGGGGAGCCCGCGGCGGGGGGAAGGGAATGACTTGGGGAAAGTTATGAGAGCGGATGAGCTTGAGAAGTTAGAGGAAATGGAACCCTCCGCGGCATCGGATCCCATCGCCGAGGCGGTGCGGAAAATGATGGGCGAACTGGGAGAAGACCCGGCGCGGGAGGGAATCCTGAAGACTCCCGAGCGCGTCGCCAAGTCGCTGCGCTTCCTGACCAGCGGCTACACGCAGAATATCGACCAGGTGCTCAATGGCGCGCTTTACTCGGTGGCGTACGACGAGATGGTCATCGTGCGGGACATTGAGGTCTTCAGCCTCTGCGAGCACCACCTGCTGCCGTTCTTTGGGCGCTGCCACGTGGCTTACGTTCCGAACGGCAGGGTGATCGGCCTCAGCAAAATTCCCCGCCTCGTGGATGTCTTCGCACGCCGCTTGCAGGTCCAGGAGCGCCTGACCGTGCAGGTTGCCGAGACCATCATGGAGAAGATCAGGCCCCAGGGCGTGGGCATCATCATCGAGGCCCGCCACCTTTGCATGATTATGCGCGGAGTGGAAAAACAGAATTCCGTCGCCGTGACTTCTCACATGCTGGGCGTATTCCGGGACTGTGAAGGGACGCGCTCGGAATTTCTGCGGCTGGTGAGGGAGCGAACCTGATCCGACATGGGAAGACTTGACGGCAAGGTCGTTTTGGTGACGGGCGCCAGCCGGGGGATTGGCCGGGCGATCGCCCAAACCCTGGGCCGGGAGGACGCCCGCCTGATCCTGGTCGCGCGCCATCGCGGGCGGGTTGAGCAGGGCGCCGCCGGGATGCCCGGAACAGTGATGACCATGGCGGCGGATATCACCAGACCCGGCGAAGTGAAGCGGCTTTTTGCTGCCGTACAAAAGCGCATCGGACGGCTCGATGTCCTGATCAACAACGCCGGCGTCTTTACCTTCAAGCCCTTTGCGAAAACCACCTTGGGCGATTGGCGGCGGAATCTCGAGACCAACCTCACTTCCGTTTTTCTGACCACTCAGGCGGCGCTGCCGCTGCTCAAACGCTGCCAGGGGGATGTGGTCAATATCCTTTCCATTTCCAGCCGGGTAGCCTTCCCGAATTGTTCCGCCTACTCCGCCTCCAAGTTCGGGGCGCTGGGCTTGACGAACGTGTTGCGCAAGGAACTGCGAGGGCTGGGAATCCGGGTGACCGCCATCCTGCCAGGTATGACCAACACCAGCATGAAGCAGGAATTTGATTTCCCGGTGCGCGGGGATGACCTGGTGCAGCCCGAAGATGTGGCGGCCACCGTACTGGCGGCACTGGTGCAGCCGCGGCGCGCGACCGTGGAGGAAATCCTGGTCATGCCCTCCGGAGGATCGGTCAAGGCGAAGGGCTGAGGTGCATTTCACCCCATGGAAGAACTCTGCTGCAATTATCCATATCCTTTTCAGTGGGGGTAGGGTGAGGAAATCAGGGCGCGGGGCTTTTGGCGCTAGGGGGACGGTCTGGCTTTTTCCGATTCGGCGGGAGTCGTGCTGATCATCCTGGCCACATAATCTTCGATGGCCAGGAGGTCTTGCGGGGCCATCTCCTCAAAACGGATAGCCATGCCCATCTTTTCGACGTGATAAGCTACATGTCCCACGGCCTTGACCACCTTGTCGCTGTCGTCGAGGTGGAAGCGCACGTTGACCTGTTGGCCTACCGGAGGGGGCGTGGTGAGTTCCACAAACATCCCCCCTATGCTGACATCGCGAGAGAAAGCCAGGATTGTGGATCCCTCGCATTCCACCTGGGTGGCCAGCGGCGCTCGCGGAGTAAGCCGGCGATCGCCGGTCTTTTGATGGATCATCCGGAGCAGCGTACTTTGGTCTTGCGAATTGATCTCAGCGAATTCTATGGCAATGCCTTGTCCTGGCACTTGGTAGCGAACGAAGGCCTTTGCCGCGATGACGGGCAGATGTTTGGCGGGACGGAAGCGGACGGTAAGCTCCTTTCCCAGTTCAAGCTCCTCGATTTCCGTGAGGAACAGCCCGCCGCCACTCATCTTGATGGCATGGCAGCGGGAAGACTTCTCCCCCACGGTGTAATGCACCGGAACGCGAACATTAACCCGCGGATACTTCCTAAGATAGGGACGGCTCAAATGAATACCTACAATCGCCTCCAACACGCCTATTTTAGCATAGGTTGGGTGGGTGGCAGGCACGGATTTTCTTTGCCAAAGATGACGGAGCGTGTTAATCTTTCTGCGTACATTGATGAGAATGAAAAGCGAGGAGATTGGCGGATGCCGTTGGCCCGGGAGTCCAAGGTAAGTACCATAGAACAATTCCGAGTACATCCCACAGATACAGGTTCGTCGGAAGTGCAAGTTGCGCTGCTCAGCGAGCGGATAAGCTACTTGAATGAGCATTTTCGTGTTCACCGCAAGGACCATGCTTCGCGGCGTGGACTGCTGAACATGGTGGGCAGGCGCAAACGGCTCTTGGAGTATCTCAAACGGCGCGACCCAGAGGCATACAAACGGGTCATCGAGAGATTGGGCATCCGCAAGTAGCCCGGTGTTCGAAGGGAAAGTTTCGAAATTTGTTAACGGACAAGGTGTCAGGTCGAGGCGACCTCCCGGATTTCCGGTGCGGGTCGCTTTTGTGTTTCTGGGCGCCGTGCGGCCGGGCTTAGGGTTCCCATCCATTCACCATTCACCTCGATTCGTGATTTCACATTGAACCAGCATGTCTGATTTTTCCGGGCGCGGCGCAAAGCCGACCGGGGGTTGAGCATGCTATGGCCCGCCTTAGAGCCCCTGAGTGGCGCTCGGCGAAGATTCTTGGAGGAAATAGATGGAACAAGTGAGTATTACCTTGGGTGGAAGCACCCTATCAATTGAATGCGGCAAGCTGGCCAAGCAGGCCAATGGGTCTGCTTTCGTACGTTTCGGAGACACCGTCGTGCTGGCCACGGCTTGCACGTCGAACCCGCGCGAAGGGATTGATTTCTTTCCGCTGACGGTCGACTACCGCGAATACAACTATGCCGCGGGGAAAATCCCGGGGGGGTTCTTCAAACGCGAAGGACGGCCCACGGAAAAGGAGATTCTTACCAGCCGCCTGATTGACCGGCCCGTCCGACCGCTCTTTCCGGAGGGTTACAAGGACGAAACCCAGGTCATCGCGCTCGTGCTTTCCGCCGACACCGACAATAACCCGGACATCATCGGATTGGTGGCGGGCACCGCCGCACTCTACCTTTCGGACATCCCCTTTTATGCGCCGGTGGGCGCCGTGCGCGTCGGCTTGGTGGACGGCCGGTTGGTCACCAACCCCACTTACAGTGAGATCAAAAACAGCCTGCTCAACCTGGTGGTGGCGGGCACCGAAGACGCCATCGTCATGGTGGAAGCGGGCGCCAAGGAAGTTTCGGAAGCGACGATCCTCGACGCCATTCAGTATGCGCACCAGGAGATCCGCAGGATTGTGGCCGCCGAGAAAGAGTTGTTTGAAAAACTGGGGTTGAAGAAGCGTCAGTTCACGGCCCCGGCGCGCGACGCGGCCCTCTTCCAGGAAGTGCGGGAGAAGGTTGAGGAACCCCTGCACGAGGCGATGGACACTTCCAAATTGGTCAAGCTGGAGAGTCATCGCCAGATTGTCGAATTGCGCAAGGCGCTGATAGACGGCTACCCCGAGGACGACGCGGACAAACGCCAGCTTGTGGCGCACTACTTTGAGGTCTTGGAAGAGCAGCTCTTTCGCGACGACGTGGTGCGGAAGCGCCAGCGGCCTGACAAGCGTGCCTTCGATCAGGTCCGCGATATTACCTGCGAGGTCAGCGTCCTGCCGCGTACCCACGGCTCCGCCCTGTTTACCCGCGGGGAGACGCAGGCCCTGGTGACGGCCACGCTGGGAACCGCCGAAGACCAGCAACGCCTGGACGTTTTGGAGGGTGAGGCGTTCAAGCGCTTCATGCTGCATTACAACTTCCCGCCCTTCAGCGTCGGAGAAACGGGCTTCCTGCGCGGGCCGGGCCGACGCGAAATCGGCCACGGCGCGCTGGCCGAGCGTGCCCTGCTTAGCATGCTTCCGGAAGAGCCCGATTTCCCTTACACCGTCCGCGTGGTGTCCGACATTCTGGAATCGAACGGGTCGTCGTCGATGGCGACGGTCTGCGGTGGCACGCTGGCTCTGATGGATGCCGGCGTTCCGGTGAAGGCGCCGGTGGCGGGCATCGCCATGGGTTTGGTGAAGGAAGGTGAGCAGTACGCCATCCTCACTGACATCGCGGGCGCCGAAGATCACTACGGCGACATGGACTTCAAGGTCGCCGGCACCAAGGACGGCATCACGGCGCTCCAGATGGATATCAAGACGACCGGCATTACCCCGCAAATCATGTCGGAGGCCCTCACCCAGGCCAAGGCGGCGCGCCTGCACGTGCTCGGCAAGATGCTGGAAACGCTCGCTACGCCCCGCACCGATATCTCCGCCTTCGCGCCGCGGATTTACGCCATGAAGATCAATCCCGCGAAGATCGGTGAGCTCATCGGCCCCGGCGGCAAGGTAATTCGCGGCATCATCGAGCAGACTGGCGTGAAGATCGACGTGGAAGACGATGGCAGCGTGAACGTCGCCGCCACCGACGAGCCTTCCGCTTCCAAGGCGCTCAAGATGATCCGCGAGTTGCTGGCGGAAGCTGAGGTGGGCAAGACGTATCTGGGCAAAGTGGTGCGGCTGGCGGATTTTGGCGCCTTCGTCGAAATCTTCCCCGGCACCGACGGGTTGCTGCACATCAGCGAAGTGGCGGAGCATCGCATTCGCGACATCCGTGACGAGCTGAAGCTGGGCGACCAGTTGCTGGTCAAGGTCATCTCCGTGGAGGGCAACAAGGTGCGGTTGAGCCGCAAGGCGGTGCTCCGTGAGCAGCGCGCCAAGACGGGCTCGAAGCACGATGCCGCGGGACACTCCGAGCATCAGGAGCATGAGCCGCCGCTCGCCAAGCAGTAAGGCGACGGGCGGTTCGAAGGTCATCGGACGTTTGTCAATGAGCGCCGGTTCTCTCTCGTCCAGCGGGAGGGAATCGGCGCTTTGCTTTGGTGCCTGAAGCTGCCGCACATCGCGCCGAATCGAGGGCTCATGCTCCGGCCTGAATCGACCGATAACCGAAGCGGGGGAGTGTGTCACGGACGGGGCGGGGAATCGGGTGATCCGGCGATCAGGAGATCTGGCGATTTGCGATTGGTCATTGGCGATTTTCGAAGTCAGCGTTTGATTCATCTTCTCACCTGGCACCGATAACCCAAGCGTGGAAGTGTGTCACGGGCGCTGTGTTTTCATTAACATCGTTTCAAGCCCAAAAGCGCTTCTTAGACTCGTTCAACTCGTGTTTTGTGCCCCGATTTATCGCGTAATACGTGCATTTTCGTGAAAAAGGCCGGTAAATCGTCGGTCACATTGTCATGCTTGCCTTTGTTTTCATACACATAGTCGGATCGATCTTCATTTTTAACATCTTTTTGGGTCAGCGGCCCCGTTTCTGATCTTGATCAGCATTTTTGCGAGCCGCCACAATGGGCACAGGCTGGAATCTTCCACTCCCCGCAGGAGGGGCGCATGGCGGTGTGTGTGGGCGATTTCCACTTGATGAAGGCCATGGCAAGTTCCGCGGGCTAAGAAAAGGTTGCGTCAAAATACTGCTCTCGCCCTCCGTCCCATTGTGCCTTGTATCGAGGGGGGCATGTCGAGGGAAAAGCTACACATGTGGCCTACCGGTAGGCCAAAAATAAAAAATATCGCGCAAATTGTCCGACGGCGGCGCGCCATGCGGCTCCTTGGCGTCGCGGGGCGGGGGGGGTGGTCCAGGCAGACAAACTGTCCTCTTGACAATCCAGAGGAGAGGGCTATGCTCATCTCGATAATCAAGAGGAGAAAGCCATGACGGATAAAGCCAGCGGGCTCGTGCAAGGCACCCTGGACATGCTCATCCTGCGAACCCTGGCACTGGAACCCATGCACGGTTACGGTATTTCGCTGCGCATCGAGCAGATCAGCCGGGGAGTGTTTCGCGTCAATCCCGGTTCGTTGTTTCCCGCCTTCCGCCGCCTGGAGCGGGCGGGATGGATCAAGCCGGAGTGGCGGCCGACGGAGAATAATCGGCGTGCCAAGTATTACTCGCTCACCGAGCGAGGGCGCACGCAACTGAAAGCCGAAACCGAGGAATGGGGAAGACAGATCGCGGCGATCACGCGAATCATGGAGATTGTCGATTGATGATTGCCGATTGAACTGCTAGTGCATCCCGTGCAGGTTTTCAATCGAAAATCGGCGGCAATGTGGATAAATGACAATTGAAGATCGGGACCCGTTCAAACCCGGTTTTCAATCGACAATCGTCAATCGGAAATCGGCAATTTGGAGTCGGGCCATGTCAAGCTGGCGAAATCTAACGAGCGGTCTGCGGGCGCTGTTCCATAAGGACGAAGTGGAACAGGAGATGGATGAGGAGCTGGGCGGTTTTCTGGACGCCGCGGTGAAAGAGAAAATGCGCTCGGGCATGAGTGAGGACGAAGCCCGGCGCGCCGCACGCCTGGAAATGGGCAGCCTGGATGGGGTGAAAGAAGAAATCCGCAGCAGCGGGTGGGAATCGACCCTGGAAACGCTCTGGCAGGACGTTCGCCACGGCGCACGCCAGCTGCGGCTCAATCCCGGGTTTACGGCGGTAGCTATGATGACGCTCGCGCTCGGCATTGGGGCAAGCACTGCTCTTTTCAGCGTCGTCAACTCGCTACTGCTTCGGCCGCTCCCTTACAAAGACCCGGACCGGCTGGTGATGCTTTTCGAAAAGGATAAAACCTTCCAGGTCGATATTCTTCAGCCCAACCTGCACGGCCTGATGTCAACCTCCGTTCCGGGCTTGCTCGACTGGCGGGGCCGGACCGACGTTTTTGATGAAGTTGGTGCGTATTACTGGTTCCCCTCGCGGTTCGTCTTCACCGGCGCAAAGGAACCCGAGGAGGTTTTTGGTGGCAAGGTGACCGCCAATCTCTTTACCCTGCTCGGTGTCCAGCCAATACTTGGGCGGTCATTTCTGCCCAGTGAAGATAGGCCGGGCGAAAGTGACGAGGTGCTTCTGGGATACGGTGTCTGGCGCTGGCGTTTCAATTCCGATCCGGGCATCGTCGGGAAATCCGTCGCCATTAGTGGCAGAGCCTGTACCGTGGTTGGCGTCATGCCGCCCGGTTTTGAATTTCCGCGCGGCGAGCAATTGTGGGTCCCGTACGCGCTCGAGATCGCCCCAAATAAGGAATCGCGTAATGTACGGAACCTGGAGGTGATAGCGCGATTAAAGGCCGGCGTCTCGGTTGGGCAGGCTGAAACGGTACTCAAGACGCTGGCTTCAGTGAATGAGCTCCGATTCCCCAGTGGACAGAAAAACTGGACCGCAGCGGTCGTTCCGCTGCGCCAGTACCTGCTGGGCGATACCCGGGCCCGGTTACTCCTGCTATTCGGCGCCACCAGCTTCATCGTGCTGATTGCCTGCTCCAACCTGGCCAACATGCTGCTAGCGCGGGGAGTGCTTCGCACCCGGGAAATGGCCATGCGCGCGGCGCTGGGCGCCGGGCGGTTCCGGCTGCTCCGCCAGGTGATCGTGGAAACCGTTTTGCTGGCGGTTCTGGGAGGCGCCGCGGGGCTGGCGATCGCGATTTGGGCGGTTCGGGCGCTCGTAGCGCTCGGCTCAACCACCGTCCCCCAACTCCAGGGCGTACATCCCGATTGGCGGGTGTTGCTGTTTGCGCTCGGCGGCTCGCTCGTCGCCGGGGGAGTCTCCGCACTGGTCCCCGCGCTGCGGGCTTCGAGAACCGACGTAAACGAAGCTTTGAAACAGACACCGGGGCCCTCGGGCCCTCCAGGCTCAGCCCAGCGTCTGGGGGGTGCGCTCGTTGTATCCGAGTTGGCTCTGGCGCTGGTTCTGCTGGCCGGCGCGGGCCTGATGGTGAACACATTGGCGCACCTGTACACGGTGGATCTGGGCTTCCAGCCTCAGAACCTGTTAACCATGCGCATCACCCTGCCGCTCTATAGATACGGTGATTCCGGGTACTTCGACACCGTCCGCGTGGGCGCGTTTTTCGATCAGGTGCTCGATCGTGTCAAAGCGTTGCCGGGTGTCAAGTCCGCAGCGTTGATCGATGCCCTCCCATTTAGCGGTGTGCAATCGGGAACAATTATAAGTATTGAAGGAAGGGGGGAGGAGACGTTTTTGACCCATAAACGCGTGGCGACTTCGGGGTACTTCAAGACCATGGGCATACCTTTGCGCGCAGGGCGCTTCTTTACCGAGCAGGATGATAACGCGGCGGCACCGGTGGCAATCATCAACGAGACGCTGGCTCGCCAGATCTGGCCCAGCGAGAACCCCATTGGAAAGCATATTGGGAGGCCAGACAAGTGGTGGACCATCGTGGGGATGGTCGGAGCTGCAAGGCACCTCCGGCTCGATTTACCGGCGGGGCCTGAAACGTACCGGCCGGAGGCACAGGAAGTGAGCGATGAGATGTTTCTGGTGCTCCGCACCTCGGGTGACGGAACTCGCCTGGCGTCGGCGGTTCGCCATCAAATTTGGAGCATCGACAAGGACCAACCGGTCGAGGACGTGCGCATGATGGAAGATCGCATCGCTGGCTATGCCGCGGCACAGTGGTTTTACACGCTGCTGCTCTCCATCTTCGCGGCGCTCGCCGTTACTTTGGCGGGGGTGGGCATCTACGGGGTCATTAGCTATTCCGTCTCGCAGCGGCGCCATGAGCTGGGCATCCGCATGGCGCTCGGCGCCCAGCGAGCTGACATCTTGAATCTCGTCGTCGGTCAGGGGCTCAAACTGACTTTGATTGGCGTGGTGGTGGGGGTAGCAGGCGCGCTCGCGTTCAGGCGCTTTCTTTCCGGCCTGCTTTACGGCGTGAAGCCCACTGACCCGCTGACGTTAGTCTTGGTCTCACTGATTTTGACGGCCATCGCGCTGCTCGCTTCCTATATTCCGGCACGGCGGGCGACTAAGGAAGATCCCTTGGCGGCTCTGCGGTACGAGTAATTGTCGATTGATGATTGCCGATTTTCGATTGAACGGCGGCCGCTTCCCATGCGGGTTTTCAATCGACGATCGGCAATGTGGATCATAGCTGACCGACGATGGTGGACTGACGATTGAGGATCGGCGATTCGCGCCGCTGAAGTTTTCAATCGACAATCGTCAATCGGAAATCGGCAATTTGGAGTCGGGCCATGTCAAGCTGGCGAAATCTAACGAGCGGTCTGCGGGCACTGTTCCATAAGGACGAAGTGGAACAGGAGATGGATGAGGAGCTGCGCGGTTTTCTGGACGCCGCGGTGAAAGAAAAGATGCGCTCGGGAATGAGCCAGGACGAAGCCCTGCGCGCCGCGCGCCTGGAAATGGGCAGCCTGGACGGGGTAAAAGAAGAAATCCGCAGCAGCGGGTGGGAATCGATACTCGAAACGCTCTGGCGGGACATTCGCTACGGCGCGCGACAACTCAGGCGGAATCCCGGCTTCACCGCTGTGGCAGTCATCACCCTGGCCCTCGGCATTGGCGCTACCACCGCCATCTTTACAGTTGTCAATGCCGTACTTCTTCGTCCGTTGCCCTATCCACATCCCGAGGAACTGGTTTATGTCCAAGAAATTTTGGGAAGCTACGGGCTCAGTCCTTTTGTGTCAAACAAGGAGTTTGCGGCTTGGCGGAATCAGAGCCGCACGCTCGGCCCGATTGCTGCCTACATGGATTTTACGGCCAACCTCACCGGCGGTGGCGAGCCAGAGCTAATCATCTGCGGCATGGCTACTACTTCCTTTTTCTCCATCCTGGGCGTTCGCCCCGTGGTCGGACGGCTCTTTCTTCCCGAGGAAGACCGTCCTGGCGGTCCGCCGGTGGTGATCCTCAGTGAAGCCTTGTGGAAAAACCGTTACGGAGGCGATCCGTCTGTGGTCGGCAGGGGCGTCACCGTGGATGGGAAGGTTTACACGGTGGTGGGAGTGCTTCCCGCCACTTTCGTTATACCTGATGAGTTCAAGATTCCGCATGCCCTTTGGGTGCCAGTTGCCGAGAGCGAAACGGGAACGGGGCCATTTCGCATCGTTCGAGTAATCGGCCGGCTCAAGCCTGGAATGAGCGTGGCGGCATCGCGTACGGAGCTGGACACGATATTGCAGCCGACCGTGCGAAAGGGCCGCAAAATTAGCGTCGTGCTCTCGCCCTGGCAGGAGCAGATCACTGAGAAATCCCGGCCTTCTTTGTTGCTGTTCCTGGGTGCGGTGGGCTTGCTACTCCTCATCGCCTGCGTCAACGTCGCCAATCTGCTGCTCTCCCGCGCCGCCACGCGTCAAAAAGAGATAGCGGTCCGGCTGACCGTGGGCGCGGGGAGGGCTCGAATCGTCCGACAGCTTCTTACGGAGAGCGCGCTGTTGGCATTGCTGGGGGGACTCATCGGCCTGGCTTTGGCGCACTGGGGGAAGGATCTGCTGGTTACGTTTATGTCTCCTAACCTCCCGGGGCTGGAACCCATCGGCCTCGATTACCGGGTCTTGGGCTTCAGCCTGGCTTTGGCACTGGTCACGGGATTCGCCTTCGGCTTGGCTCCAGCGTTTCAGGCTTCCAGGGTTTCGTTGAACGAGGTGCTCAAAGAAGCAGGCCGTAGCGGCGCCGAACTTCGGTCCGGCATGCTTTTCCGCAACCTGCTCGTTATCTCCGAGACCGCCCTGGCCATGGTGCTTCTGGTGGGCGCCGGCTTGCTCTTCCGAAGCTTCCTGCGAGTACTCGGGATCGATCTGGGATTCAAATCAGAGCATACCCTCTGCCTGACCATAGACCTGACACTCTCTAAGTACCCGGCGCCGAAGGACCAGGCGAGGTTTTTCCAACAAGTGATAGAAGGGGTCAAGAGTCTGGAAGGAGTGCAGTCGGTAGGCGGCAGCGGCATGCCACCGCTCGGCAGTCGATCGGGTGTGGTCACGGGTTTGGCGGTCGAAGGGCGATCGGAAGAAATACCGAGCGCTTCCTTCGCCACGATTAGTCCGGATTACTTCCGCACCATGCGCATTCCCCTCAAGCAGGGACGCGAGTTTGCCGACAGCGATCGTGACGGCTCGCCCAGCGTCGCCATCGTCAATGAGTCCTTCGCTCGCCGTTATTTCCCCAATGAGCTTTGTCTCGGCAGAAGGGTCAGCAGTTGGGTTCACAAGAAGGACTGGCTAACCATTGTGGGCGTAGTGGGTGATGTTCGCGATAAGGTGGAAAAGGAGCCCAACCCGGAGATTTTTCTTCCCTATTTGCAGGATGGCGAACCTTCCATGACCCTCTTCGTCCACACGGCGGGAAATCCACGCCTTTGGGAGGGGGCGGTGCGCCGGCAGGTTGCGAGCATCGACAAAGACCAGCCGCCACACCACTTCGCGACTTTAGAACAACTCCAGGCAGCTTCGCATACGCCCCGGAGAGTTAACCTGCTCTTGCTCAGTGCCTTCGCAGGTTTGGGTCTAATCCTCGCCGCGGTGGGCATCTATGGCGTGGTGTCCTACTCCGTGAGTCAGCGTACGCACGAAATAGGCGTCCGCATGGCCCTGGGCGCAGGGCAAAGGGAGATTTTCAAACTTGCGGTGGGCCAAGGGCTCTATTTGGCATTGATTGGAGCGGGGGTCGGCCTGGCAGCGTCGCTGGCCATCACACGGTTACTACAAACCATGCTGTTCGGCATCAAGCCCACCGACCCGGCCACTTTCATCGCGGTGGGACTCCTGCTATCGGGTGTTGCGCTACTGGCATGCTACCTCCCCGCGCGCCGGGCGACGAAGGTCGATCCGATGGTGGCGCTGAGGTATGAGTAAGGCAGTGGTTAGTGGCTGGTGGGATGGGCACTCTTGCCTCTCCTCGATGCATAGGATGCATCAGCGTTGAGCACACACAGGCAGGAGTGCCTGTGCCACCATTTCACGATTTGTTCATGAGGGCTTTTTCCACCGCTTCCGGGTTTCTATCAATCACCGTCAAGTTGGCGCGCAGATAATTTTCGATTGACGATTTTCGATTGACGATTGGCGAACGAGGTCAAAGCCAGTGGCATGCCGCTTATGGCAAATTGCGCACTGCGGCGGGCGTCAAGGGGTTGGCTTTTTGCCCAACCAATGGATCTCGATGGGTTCTCGCTTGGAGAGTTGCCACAGTTCCGGGTCCCCCGTCACCAGGATGGCGTTTTGCTCCCGGGCTGTTTCCACGGCAAACGCATCCGCGTAAGAAATAGCGTACCGGCTTTTCAATCGAGCGGCGCCCAGGATTAATTTTCGCTCCGGAAGGTGCGCCTGAATCGGCATCATCGCCAGATCGGAAAGCAACCGCTCGGCAAGCGCGGCACCGTGGCGTTTGGCGATCAGATAGAAGACTTCGCCGACATTGATCAGCGAAATGGTGACCTTGGCCGCGCCGCGCGAAGCCTGCTCCAGAAGTTCGCGCACTTGGGCGCGAGCCGGCTCTTTACCCTGGAGCCACCCGACCATCGCCCAGGAGTCAAGAACGCTTGCGGTCACGCGCCAACTCCTTTCGCCGGCCGCGAGCCAGATCCCCCAGCAGATCGGAACCCTTGAAGCGTCCTTCCCACTCCCTCCAGTTCCCGGCCACCAATTTCCGCAAGATCACCTCATCGCCTTCAACTCTCACCGTCAGAGAGACACCCTCGCCCAGGCCCAATTGATCTCGGACTTCTTTGGGAAGGGCGAGTTGCCCTCGCGAGGATACACGGGCTTTCAGCATGACCTCTACCTCCTGTCTTACTTTATAGTAAGACAGATTATAATTCAAGAACTGCGCGGAGTGGCTCACTAGGGGGACTGCCGGTGGCGCTCCGATGAATCGGGGCATGCCACGGACCCCTGATCTTGGGGGTCTGTGAGTTGGAACGGCACTACCCGCCGGCGATGGCTCCGATGACCAGAAAAGGCTCGGCGCCTTTCGCGACGGCTTCGGGCAGCGGCGCGTCCGGCGGCTCGTGGGACAAATCCTCTTCGCAGGCGAAGAACCTTATGAACGGGCGACGTTTTAACGTGATGTGGTCGCGCATCGTCCCGCACAGCACCGGATAGCGGGCCTCGAGCGCGTCCAGCACCGAGCGTTGCGTGGCGGGACCTTCGATCTCGATTTGCACTTCACCGCCGACCTGCGCAAGGGTCCGAAGATGGAAAGGAAGCACGACTCGTATCATGGCAGCGTTTGCACCTCCACCGACAGCACGGCCGGCAGATCGCGGACGATGGGCGCCCAGTTGTCTCCGGCGTCCGCCGACGCGTACACCTGTCCGCCGGTAGTGCCAAAGTATATGCCGCAGGAATCGAGTTGGTCGACAGCCATCGCATCGCGCAACACGTTCACATAGCAGTGGCGCTGCGGCAGACCTTTGGTGAGTTCTTCCCACTGATTTCCGCCCGTGCGGCTGCGATAGACACGCAACTTCCCCTCGAGCGGAAAGTGCTCCGAGTCGCTCTTGATGGGCACCACGTAAATGGTTTCCGGCTCGTGGGCGTGAACATCGATCGCAAAGCCGAAATCGGTGGGCAAGTTTCCGCTGACCTCATGCCACGCGTCGCCGGCGTCGTCGCTGCGCATCACATCCCAGTGTTTTTGCATGAACAGCACATTCGGACGCGACCGGTGCAGGGCAACATGGTGAACGCAATGGCCGATCTCGGCATTCGGGTCGGGGATATATTGGGACCTCAGTCCACGGTTGATGGGTTTCCAGGTATTGCCGCCGTCGTCGGTGCGGAAGGCGCCCGCGGCCGAGATGGCGATGTAAATCCGGCCGGGGTCGCTGGGGTCGAGAAGGATCGTGTGCAGGCACATGCCCCCGGCGCCCGGCTGCCACTTGGGCCCGGTGCCGTGGCCGCGCAGTCCGGCGAGCTCGTGCCACGTCGTGCCGCCGTCAGTCGAGCGAAATATGGCGGCGTCTTCCACCCCGGCGTATACGGTGTCCGGATCGGTGAGCGAGGGTTCGAGATGCCAAACACGCTTGAACTCCCAGGGGTGCTGCGTGCCGTCGTACCACTGGTGAGTGGTGAGGGGTTTGCCGGTTTCAGGAGTCGTGTCGTAGACGAATTTATTGCTCTCGCCCCGCGGCATTTCGCCTGGCACCATGGTCACTCCGCCTCCCGGCGCCTCCCACGTCTTGCCCCCGTCGCTCGATCGCTGGATGACCTGCCCAAACCAGCCACTGGTTTGCGACGCATAGATCCGGTTCGGGTCAACGGGCGAGCCCTTCAGGTGGTAGATTTCCCAACCGGTAAAATGTGGGCCACTGACCTTCCACCGTTTGCGCTTGCCGTCGGATGTCAGAATGAACGCGCCTTTTTTTGTGCCAACCAGTACACGTACACTGCTCATACCTTCCTCCTTTTCATCATCAGAATGCGAGGACGCTCCGCGGGTGGCGGCCCGTACAAAGGCACGGTGGCCAAGGCGCACAAAAGCAGCCCCACGAGGGGGTTCATCACTCGCTTGTACCCCCCTGAAATAATCCATTGGCCCCGCAACCCCGTGGGACAAAAATAAGCCGGTTCTGGCAGGATGCGCAAGTCAATTTACTGTTAAGACCCGCGCCCGGCACGTCAAGTTGACCGGTCTTGTGGCGCCGGAGTACCCTCTGGATATGCCGCCGACGCCCTCGCCACGCACCATTGTCGTGGTGGACTACGATCCGGAGTGGCCGGACCTCTTTGCCCGGCTTCGCGAGCGGATATGGCCGAGCGTCAGCGATTTCGCCCTCGGGATCGAGCATGTCGGAAGCACCTCGGTGCCGGGTTCGGCAGCCAAACCGGTTATCGACATGGACATCGTCATCGCTTCACGGCAGGAAATTCCGCTCGCCGTGACGCGCCTGACAAGCCTGGGATATAGGCACGAAGGAGATCTGGAGATTCGAGATCGGGAAGCTTTTGACTCACCCGCATGGGGCATCGCACACCATCTGTACGTTTGCCCACGCGAAAGTCTGGCTTTACGCAACCACCTTGCGCTACGCGACCACCTTCGAGCTCACCCGTCAGATGTGGCCGCCTATTCCGCTCTCAAAAAGAAGCTGGCACGCGAGTTTCCCCATGACATCGCGAGTTACGTGGAAGGCAAAAGCGACTTTATCCTCTCCGTTCTCGCCAGGCAGGGACTCTCGCCAGATACCGTAGAGTCCCTGCGCGAAGCAAATCGCAAAACAGAAACGCGCGTGCCCGATGGGCAGGGCCAGTGAGCGGTATGACGAGCCACCCGCTGCGCAAGTAGCCCGCCCGCTAGCGAACCCCAGGTGCTGCCCTGATTTAAACGTAGCGCCGCCATCTTGGCGGCTCAATGCCGGCTGGAAGTCGGCGCTACATCTGAAATTAGGACACTACCGAACCCCAAAACCTTTTGCGACCCGGCCAAGCGTTCTGGTAGAATCCGCCCCCAGACGATGCGATGGCTTCTCATCGAAAGTTGATTGCCGCACGCGATCGTTCGCCCGACGGCGCGCGGCGTGTCGCAGCACCTTGGTTTGTGCCCGGCGTCTGGACCTTCAGGAGGTAAAGCCATGGGATACCTTGACAAGCTCGATCTCGATAAGCACCTGGAATCGAAAAAAGAATACGAAGACCTTCTGGAGGAGTATCAATTTAGACTTTTGAAGGCGCAACGCAAGATCGTCGAAAAGGGAATAGCGGTGGCCGTGGCCTATGAAGGGTGCGACGCGGCGGGCAAGGGAGGGAACATCAAACGCCTGACCGAAGCCCTTGATCCCCGCGGCTATGAAGTGCATCCGATTGGCGCGCCCAGTCCGGCGGAAAAGGCCGCCCATTGGCTGCGGCGATTCTGGTTACGGCTGCCGGCGCGCGGGCGCATTTGCATCTTCGACCGCACCTGGTACGGGCGCGTGCTGGTCGAGCGGGTCGAGAAGTTCGCCAAGAAGGAGGAATGGCAGCGCGCCTACCGCGAGATTAACGAATTTGAGCGCACCCTGACGGACGACGGCCTGATTCTGGTTAAGTTCTGGATTCATATTTCCAAGAAGGAACAGCTTGAGCGCTTCAAGAAGCGCGAAAAGGACCCCTGGAAGAGCTGGAAACTGACCGAAGAAGACTGGCGCAACCGCGAGAAGTGGGACGATTACATCGTCGCTCTGGAAGAAATGTTCGAGAAGACGGACACGGAATGCGCTCCCTGGACCATCATCGAAGGTAACTGGAAATGGTGGGCGCGCATCAAGGCCTTGAAGACGGTGGTCAACCAGATCGATGCCCACCTCTGAGAGGGCGCGGCGAGCAGCAGAGGAGTCGGGCCGTCCTATCCAGCCGGGCGGGGGCGCGAGCTTTGCCAATCCCCAGCTAAGAAATTTGCGGAAGCCGGAGCGGTTTTCTACTCCCCGGGGAGGCCGACCATGAAGGAACTCGTTCTCAAGGAGGGCATACAAGCATGAAGGAACTTACGCGACGTGAGCTGTTCAATCAGGCGGCGGGGCTTGCGGGCAGCGCCGCGGTCGGATTGCCTCTAATCGGGGTGGCAGGAGCTTGGCAAGTGGGCGGCGCCTCATCCAGGCGCAAGCTGAAGGTGGTGGTGGCGGGGGCGCATCCCGACGACCCTGAGACCGGTTGCGGCGGGACCATCGCGCGATACAGCGACCTGGGGCACGAGGTGGTGGTGCTCTATCTCACCCGGGGTGAACGCGGGATTAAAGGGAAGTCCTATGATGAAGCGGGAAGGATCCGGACGGCCGAGGCCGGAAAAGCTTGCGAAATCCTGAAGGCTCGACCGGTGTATGCGGGGCAGGTGAACGGCATGGTCGAGGTGAACTACACCCGCTACGACGAGTTCCGCAAGCTTCTGGAGGCGGAGAAACCCGACCTGGTTTTCACCCAATGGCCGATCGACTCGCACGAAGACCATCGGGCCACGTCGACGCTGACCTATGATGCCTGGCTGCAAAATCACAGGAACTTTGCCCTTTATTATTATGAGGTCATGACGGGCGCGCAGACTTCACAATTTTGGCCGACCCACTACGTGGATATCACGGCCACGGAAGCGCGCAAGCGGGAGGCGTGCTATGCCCACGCCAGCCAAAACCCGGACGGGTTCTACACCCTCCACGACGAAATGAACCGCTTCCGGGGGCACGAATGCGGTTGCCGTTTTGCCGAAGCCTTCATCCGCCACGTGCAGTCGCCTGACGAAGCCCTCCCCGAGGCCGTGTAGCGGGTTTGAGCGCGAGCCGGCATGGAGCGGGAGGCAACACGGACCCGCCAACTCATATCCTGCCCAATTCAGGATAACAGGGCGGAAAGGTGTTTCCGCAACCTCTCGACGCCCTTCCGGCCGCTCCCCAAAAGCGCATCGGCGTGTCGAAAAATCCAGGCCCAGCTTGCTCGACACCACCCATGTCGGTGCGTGCAATACGGGGGTTCGGGAGCTTTCCCCCGCCCAAGGCCTGCGAGATTTCACTCATTCGGAACCGGAAAACGGAAGCGCGGTATATCCGAAATCCTAGTTAAGCTGGGAGATAGCCCTAAGTGACACTATGTCATAACCCTTCCTTTTGCCGAGCCATTAGGTTCCTGACCAGTTTGGTACCTTTCGTGCCAGTACGCCCAATGGCTGCCTATGACCATACCTCCAGAGCCGCAGTTCACGCCGGTCGACATCCAAACGCGATCCGGGAAAACTTTGCAGGTTCGGGAATACACTCTCCAGGACTTCCGCCCGCTGGCCGAGATGTATAAGAGCTTTGAGCCCAAGCGCGTCGCCCAGGGACTTCCCCCGCCCGACCTCCCACGTATTGCCCAATGGCTGGACCGGTTACAACAGAAGTCGCGCGGTCTGCTGATCTGGGATGGTGAGCGCGTGGTTGCCCACGCCATACTGTGTCCCATCTCCGACGCTGCCGTGGAGTTCACCATCTTTGTCCATCAGGCCTACCGATGCATGGGACTAGGGACGGGTTTGACCCGGGTGGCGGTGGCCTTCTGTCGCCAATGCGGCTTCGCTGAGGTCATGCTGACCACCGAGCTCTCGAACCTTGCCGCCCTGCGAGTTTACCGGCGCGTGGGTTTCCTGGTGACCAGCAGTTTCGGCGACGAATGTGAGATGAAATTAGTGATTGTCGGCAGCCAATCCGGGGAGATCCAGGCTGCCTGACCGCAGGTTTTATAATCCTTCGATATCTCTACAAACCCCCAATCTGTTAACGCCCTGGTAGTGTCCAAATTTTACATGTAGCGCCGGCTTCCAGCCGGCATTGAGCCGTCAAGCTGGCGGCGCTACGTTCAAACCAGGACAGCACCAACGCCCTTGACACACCTTCGGTCCCTCTCGTAGCATGACAAACTACCGCCACGTTTGATTCCCAGGCATGGTCCCGAGACGCGGCCGGTCGTTCGGTGAATCCCGGGACCGGCAAGCAAGGATCACAGAGGTTCGAGCAGCGGGCTCGCGCGAGGAGGTTCGACGGTGACAATTTCGGTGCGTTTCAACGAGGATACGGCAGTGTTGAGCCTGAACGGGAGGTTCCTGGCCGGTGCTGATGGCCCTTACCTTCGGCAAAAGGTCAAGGACCTCGTGGCGGCCGGGAGCAAGAAGGTGATTATCGATTTCGCCGAAGTACCTTACATCGATTCGACGGGATTGGGATTCCTGGCGGGCGCCCGCGTCACGGTGCATAACGGCAACGGCCAGATCATTCTCGCCAATCTGAATCCGCACGTGATGAAGATTCTGAATGATGTGAACCTGACGCAATTTTTCATGGTCGCCAAGACGGAAGCCGACGCCATGGATCTGTTGAAGCAATTCGCCCCCCCGGCAGCGGGTTCCCAATCTGCCCAGTCAGACCCGCATGAGAAGAAGAACTCCAGCGCTGCATCCGAGGCGTAAAGGCGGATGCCCGTTCGCTCCGAGACATCCCGCACGGTAGTGGTGTCATTTGCTGTGGCACGGCCATCGTGGCCGTGACCGTTCACGGGTGGGACGCCCGTGCCACTTCCTATTGTCACCACTACCCCCCGCACAGGGCTCCGTCAAAGTCCTTGAAGTGAAACAAAACAATCGCGGGTGAATTGGTGCTGGCTATTTTGGGACGAATCGGCTAGCGTGGAGGCATGGGCAGCGTGGCGTCCAAGCCCAGTCTGGTGGTGCGTCCGGTGCGGCAGGAGGAGCGGGGGGCTTGGCGCGCGT
>Ga0326728_10005487_pt1 | contig 35478 bp, 31 predicted proteins | sample MB3enrmetagenome_FD_207602 | JGI IMG/M metagenome (GOLD analysis project Ga0326728, IMG submission 207602) | Lab enriched peat soil microbial communities from McLean, Ithaca, NY, United States - MB31MN | ecosystem: Environmental > Terrestrial > Soil > Wetlands > Peat | place: USA: New York...
TTCGGGCCGGTCTTCCACCACCATGATCGTCTCGGAGCCCAGCGGCAGGCCGGACGGCAGCGGGGGAGGCTCGGCCGCCACTTCCTCGCCGCAATACTCCGGGAAATACAGCCGGAACGAAGTTCCGTGGCCGGGGGTGCTATCCACGGAAATGTGTCCGCCTGCCAGTTGAACGATGCCAAACACCGATGCCAGCCCCAGGCCACAGCCTCGGTCCGCGGATTTGGTGGTGAAAAAGGGCTCGAAAATGTGCCGCTTGGTTTCCTCATTCATGCCGCATCCGGAATCGGTCACCGTGAGCAGAACGTAGTTGGCGGGCGCGGCCCCCGGGGGAGCGAAGTAGGACGCGTCCCCCGGCTTAACGTTTTGCGTCTCCACCACCAGGGTGCCGGACCCCGCAATGGCGTCGCGCGCATTGGCTGCCAGGTTGAGCAGCACCTGGCTGATTTGTCCCGGATCGCACCGGATGCGGTGCAACCCGGATTGAAGGATGGTCGTGAACTGGATGTCCTCGCCGATCATGCGGCCGATCATGCGGCCGGTATCGGAGACGAGCGCGTTCAGATCCAGCACCCGCGGCTGGACCACCTGGCGCCGGCTGAACGCCAGCAACTGGCTGGTGAGTTCGGCGGCCCGGTCGGTGGCGGAAACGATTTGTGTCACCTGCTCCTTTTGTTCGGGATTCTTCAGCGTGCGCTGCAGAATGTGGCCGAATCCTTTGATCACCGTCAGCAGATTGTTGAAGTCGTGAGCGATTCCCGCGGCCAGGCGGCCGATGCTTTCCATGCGCTGCAGATCGATGAGGTCGCGCTCGGCCTTGCGCAGCGCGCGGCCGGCTGCTTCCGCGCGGTTCCGCGCCCGGCGGAAGCTCACCTCCGCCCAAACCGCGAACAAAAGCAGCAGGCTCATGAAGACAACCCAGATGCGGTACCACACCAGCCGTTTGCGCTCCAATTCCTCTTCGCCCAGGGACATCATTTCCTGGCTGGTGGTGCGGTTCCAGCGGGCGCTGATCTTCTGGGCCGTTCCGTCCGCGATCATCTCACTGATTCCGCTGCGAATCGCATCCGCGGCGGCGCCGGCCTCCGGGATAGCCGCCACTCCCAACTGGGTGTGAAAGTTCAATACGGGCAGCACGCGCACGCTGGTTTGCGGGCATAGATCCGAATTGGTCAGAAAGGGCGAATACAGGTTGAACAGCTCGCCAAAAACCGCGTCGAACTCGCCACGGCACATTCGCCGGGTGGCCTCGGCCCGGCTCGCCGAGTGCTCGTGAATGATTTGTGGATACCGTTCCCGGAGCATCTCGGAGATCAGAACGACATCGCTCGACGTGACCCGGGCGTTCTTCAGGTCGTCGGAGAAATAGTAAGGACTATCTTCCCGCACCAGGAAAGCGAAATCATACTCGACGTAAGGGGCCGTAAAATAAATGCCCTTCTTCCGGCGCTGATCGGTGATGGTCATCAGCGGCCAAAGTTCCACGCGGCGGTTCGTAAGGGAATCTTCCGAACTGCGTGGATCAAGCACCCAGCGCAGGCGAATGCCCCGCCGCCTGGCCGCTTCCCGCACTAGCTCGACGGAAACGCCGGCGGGTTCGCCGCCCGGACCGAGAATCTGCAGGGGAGGGTTGCTTTCGAATCCGATGGTGTAAACGCGGTTGGCCGGATGCTCCCGCCACAGATAGTATGCAAGCATCATTATGGCGGCCAACCCTGCCGACACTGCCAGCCGGGAGATCAGACTCAACCTGGCCATAGCTTGGGGTGAAACTCCTGAGCGGACAGGTGTTCCGGTTGCCTTCCCGCTCCCTGGCGCCGCAGCGCCGGCAAATCAAAAGGAATACCCGCTCAGCTATGCGATCCTCGGGAAAGAGCCCACATTCTGCGGTGGCCTGGGCGCCCACAAAGGCGAGTGCAGCGCTCTCGGAATGAAAATCACACGGGGCAGTGACCCCCACCCCTGCCATCGCATCTGAATGTCATTCGCCAGCAAATGAACAGGCTTCCCACAGCGTGCCGGAGACATTCCGTGCTGGTCGCTTAGATGGCCAGGCAGCACCTAAAAGTTGCCTGATCACTCGCCGGCGGGGCCCGCTTTTCGCTTCCGGCACGGACCGGCCTTTTTCTTGCGCGATCATCGTCCCCCATTCTCTGCATCTGCGTCCATCTGCCGTTGACCGGTGTTTTCCGGCGTGGAACGTGAAACGGCCCTTCCGGCGGGAGACGGGAGACGGGCGGCGTGAAACGGGGTTTGCCGGCGTGGAACGAGGAACATGGAATGTGGAACGGTTTTTCTGGCGGGGGACGGGGGACGGGCGACGAACGACCGGTTTTTCCGAACGTGAAACGAAAAACGAGAAACGTGAAACGGCTTTTCTGGCCAACGGCCGAAGGCGACCGGATAGGAGGTTCTTACCTTCCCGCCCGATGTTACGCTAATCACCAATATAGAAGTAAAACTCCCCAATACCTCCGGCCTTCAGATCGACATCTTCGGCCCATGCATGTGGCGACGGGACTGTGACCCTGTAGTGTCCCGGAGGCAGGCCCGTCTTGTCGTAAATGCCTTGTGCGTCCGTAAGCGCCACCAGGTCTCCCAAAGGTCCCTTGATAAGGGCTTTTGCTCCCGCTACCGGCGTACTTGGCCCTTGGCCCGATCGACCTCTGAAAACGCTGCCGATCAGGCGCACACCGTCTCTCGGCGCTCCGTCACGCAGGATCCGGAGTGGGATAAGGGCGCCGTCGAGGCGACCAGTGTGTCCGCATGGAAGCGGTTCTATGACGGGGAGAAGCTGTGTGATCGCAAACCGGCTGTGATACCCCTCGACAAAGAGGAATTGGTTCTTAGCGCTCCGGGGAAAGAAGCCTCGGAGGACGATGTACCTCGGCAACCGGGAATGTTTGCCGGAAAATTGCTCCTCCACCCGCGCAATCGACCAGAGCGACCATTTGGTGTCACGACCCGGCGGAAAAGTTCCGGGGCCTACGAACACAAGCCTTGCGGTGAAATCGACAAAACGCGGTTCACCCTGTTCGTCGAGGATCGGCCTTCCGCTACAATCTCCAACCGGGGCCCACCAGGGCAACAGAAACGATCCGGCCGTTGCGATCAGGACGAGGGCGCAAAACAAGCCGGCCACCCGGAAGCCCCGCGAAACGTTCTTGCGCGGGGAGTGCACGCCTGGGACTAGCACGGGCCAATTGCGGCGAGCGGCGAAGAGCCAGAAGAATCCGGGGATAGCGATGGCCCCCGAAAAAACCTCGACAGCCCCGATAAGGCCGCCAAAACTCCGGCCGAGCAGAAGGACCAGGAGAAGCGTAAGCGGAGCCACGCATAAATCGACCCGTGCAGCCATTCTCGGGTTGCGCACCGCAACTAGAGCTGCAAGCATGGGGGCAAAGCCCATCAGCAACACCGCGGCAATGGCGGCCCAGTCTTTGAGGCCAACCATGGTCCCTCCGGTTACGGCCACAATGAGCATGCTGAAGAGAACTCCCAGCAGCACCACCAGCCAACCGACGATTCGCTGCATCCAGCCCGGCCAGAGATTCATGAATTACAAGCCTCGTCTGTGAAGATCGTTGAGCATGTTTTCGCGCTTAAATGTAACACGGGAAACTGGGGCTGGCCTGAACTGCATTATTTCCGCCCTGTTTGTAGCCGGCGGCCGAGGGCCGACGCCCGACGGCTGCCTTCTTGTTTCCGCGAAAAGAACCCGAGCATGACAGACGCAAGGCAGGGCGCAGCCGTGAGTGAAGTCGGGGTATGAGCGCCGTAGGCGCGACAGTATGTTAGCCCAGCGCTTCAGCGCTGGGTGGCCAGCAAAAAGAGAGTGAGTCCCGGCAGGGACGACAGATGTGGCGGAGGGACGCGAGTCCCGACGCGCCTTGCGGTGTCCCGGATTCTGGCCCCGTGCTCAGGTTGGGGGGCGTTTTGTTACCTTCCCCAAATTGACCGGGAACGAGCTATACCCCGGGTTTCAAAGCCTGGAACGTTTATCAATCGTCCAATGAGGTTCAGACCGCAGTTGTTCGACGTCACGAGCGGGAGCGCCGTACGCCCCCGCCCACAGGATCGTTGCTCTTTGCTGCACATCAAGCCTGAAGATGACGACGTAGTAAAAATGCGAGCGCCCTCCCTTTTCGTAATGTATCAGCCACTTGTCCTTCGAGTTTCCCGCAAAGATTAGCCGCCTGGGCGGGCCGGCCTCCATAGCCATGAAATCGCCTGCATTGAATTTCTGACCAGGATTGGCCATCGTCAAGTTTTTCTCTCCAAATAGCGCGGCCAGTGCGGACTTAATCGAAACCGGCAGTCCCGCAACAGTCTTTTCTATGAAGAATTCGCCGTCCAATAAATGAGCAGAGTCGTCAGCCTTAAACCTCAAGGAATCACTTCCCGGTGTTGAGGCTGGCGCCTGACCGACGCCGGCACACGAATAGATGAGAAGGCTAATGATTACGAAACAAGCACGCATGAAACTCCCTTCGGAATATTCTCACAGAGGGTCGGGGAGATTCCCCATACTTTGCAACGAAATAATAACTCTTCAAGAAAAAAGTCGGAATCATTCCGATTTTCCCGATTTTTGATTTCGAGAGAAATTATGAAATAGTAGAGGCCTTCGGCGAGGTGCTTGAGGATATGAAGGTGCAGGTGGAGTGCTACTCGGGACGAAAGGCGGAGGAGCGTCCTCTTCGCTTCCGTATCGACGGCCATGAGTACATCGTCGAAGAGGTACTCGACCAATGGTATGGGCCGGAAGATATCTTTTTCAAAATCCAAGCGGACGACGGCAACCTGTACGTGCTGCGGCACCACACGTCAGTGCCTGACGGCGAATGGGACCTGGTTTCCTTCCGCAAGCCCGGATAGGGGCTTGTCCTCCATCTACTATGGTTTTGGCAACTCGCATTGACGATCGGCATAGCCCTTGACCCCAGACCACATTGACGTCAGACCACTAAGCGTGCGAATTGAAGAGAACAAAATGAGCTCTGGGCGCTCTGCCTTCCTCGCGGCCTCCAAGAATCCGGACGTCCGCGCAACCTTCGAGATGAGTTCGATGCAATAGACCGACTCGCTCGTGAACTCGGCCTGGAACAGGCGATCTGCTCGTTCGCCGGCCTCTGAAATCGCCGAGATGTAGCCATCGTCTGAGCTCCTAATTTCCTTTGCGTAGGTTTTGTTGTTGAAGCCATAGCGATCCCTTACCCGCTTGACTTCTTGGTTCTGGATCGACCGCTCTAGCTCCTTAAGTCTGCGAATCTCAGCTTCGATCTTTGCACAATCGTTTACGTAGCCCTCATACGCTTCTTTGCGCATCAATACGGTCTCCTCCATGTGAAGATATCGTAATGCCCGGGTCAGAAACCCGGAGACGGACGTCAGGTTCCCCATACTTTTGAAACGAAATAATAACTCTTTTAAAGAAACGTCGGAAGTTATGCTATAGTTTTCGCCCATAACCCCAGGCCACGAATTCACGTTCTGAGGAGGCACGGATGGCCACTCCTGCGGCATCGCCGCATCAATCCCCGGAAGCCCAGTTGCGATGTGAAGAAATGTTGCGCAATGAAGTACGAAATTACCAGCAGCTGCTTCTTCGACTTCTCCAATGGGGAGTTACGCTCATCGCAAGCTTGCAAACTGCCGTTTTCTTCATCCGCCGGGAAATGCTCGCCGCCTTGATCGAGGCGAACAAGCTGCCCAAAGGCACTCTCTCCTTGCCCTGGAAAGGGCATCTCATCGGTACGTTGTTTGTGTGTGTCGCTGCTTTGATGTTCTCGTACCTAACCGTGCGCACGGTTTTGGGCGCGCAGTATTATCGAGAACAGCTGAAAGATTTCAGTTTCTCTGGCATAAAGGACCTCCCGATAGCAGACCACCGGGGTCGGCGAAAATTTATTCGCATTGCGATAATCGGGATGTTCTGGGTTTTCCCGGTCCTCGATACGTTGTTCTGGGTGTTTCGCAAGAAACTATGAATTGCAGGTGTGACGAGGGCTGGAAAATCGGGGACGAGATTCGGAAGGATGCGGGAGCGGAACGTTTACGACGTCTTTCTTGAAGAGTTATTATTTCGTTTCAAAAGCATGGGAACCTCTCGTCCCCGAGTTTAGGCCAATGGCTGCCTTCTTTCGGCTGCCTTGTTTGTGGCCAACGACCAAGGACCACAGACCAACGACTGCCCCTAGGCGGCAGGTAAGACAGATGCGGCGGAGGGCGCGAGTCCCGACGCGCTTTGCGGTTGTGCGGGATTCAGGGCCTCGCGCTCAGAAAGGTGGGGAAACACTTCGTTGCCGGTCCCAAATTGACAGGGACGAGCTATCTTTCCTTGATTTCTTCGCATTTCCACAAGTTCTCGGCAGAGGCAGGTCGGATGTTCGACGTCCCTTAAAACACAATATGTTGGGGTGGGGGCTTGACAGATACGAGAAGGAGAGGTACTTTCACATCCCGAGCCCTCTCAAGCCTTTACTGCGAACGTGGCGAGCGGTGGGTTTCAAGGTGTGAACCGAAGTAGAGATCCTCGGTGTTTGTCAGAAGTAATGCGCGGGGATTACGGGCCAGCGCTGACGACGGAGGCTGAAATGGGAAGCGCACCCAAAACTCGGATGGACATTTCTACAAAGCGACAACTACTGTTTTCCGTGCGGATGCGATTTTCGCCGCAAACGCAATCCGTGCGAGAACTTGCCATAGACAAGGTAATCGAACAGAATCTAGTCATCGAGGGGGAACATGGATCAACCGTCACCGAAATCGAATCGGCGGGGTCTCTATGTTTTCTCAGTGGCACTGCTGCCATCGCAAGACTCGATCTGGAGCGGGGCCTTACGCGTCTTGTCAAGAGTGGGCGAGTCGAAGCACTTGGGGACGGTGACCAAAGGCGATACCGGCTCAGCCAAGATGCCAAGCGAGAGATTTCGGGGACGGCGGACGAGGCTGAGCAAGGGTTGTCTCAAGTTGTTCAACGTCTGTTTAAAGATCGCGAGCGCTCCGCCGAGGAATATAGAGAGCCGTTCCTCCACTTCCTATGCCTCGTCTTTTCGCGGCTCGGCGAGGGTTATGTTCGCCACTTGAACAATGATATTTCTGTGGAAGAGCTGATCAGCCTTCCGAGCATAGCCCATGCGGTGCCGGACACTATAAAAAAGTTCGCATGGCTTGAGGCAAGAGAATTTACGAGCGCAGTATATCGATTCTTTGGGGAGAGCGATCCTGCTTTTGCTGCATTAAAATGGAATCTTGCACAAAATTATTACGTCGCCAAGACGCTTGGACTCGATAAGGCAAACCGACTTCTCTCGCGTCAGGCCTTTGAGAACGGCGAGTTTTATCTTGACACGAATGTGCTCATACAAGCCCTAGAGCCGTCGACAAAACACCATCGAACTTTCCGTGCCCTGTGTAGCGCCTGTAAGGAGTTGGGTACTAAGCTTTCGACATGTCAGATCTCAATAGACGAGCTACGTCGAACAGTCGCATTCGAGCGAGAATCTATGAGGAAAGTGCTCGATAGCATCCCTGACGAAATGGCCGATAGGGTCCACGGCATTTTATTCCCGATCTATCGCGCGAGGCTGAAAAAGGATGGATCTGCTGACCTAGACGAAATTTTCAAGATTTTTGACGAACCAATGACGAGCCTGGAAAAGTTTTACGGCATCGCGCGTGTTGACGATAAGTGGTTCGATCAGGAAACTAGCTCTGCCTCTACGAACGAGCTGGTCAAGAAGCTTAGGGAACTCTACAAGCTTCGTCGCGCGCGAACGAAGAATAAAGTCGCCGCGACGCATGACGCGCTTGTAATTAGGTGGATTCAACATGAGCGGGTGGCAAAGCCTAAGACTTGGCTAGTTACTCTTGATCTTTCGTTGCCCACTTACAGTAAGGACTCTGGCGGCGGGGGGAACGCATTTGCGATCACGCTGGATGCACTTTTGCAGTGGATGAGCCCGGTTGCACTTTCAGGTATCGGCGAAGAAGATTTGGCTGAGGTATTTTCAGAGGCAGTCAGGCATCATTTGCTGCCACAGGAAAGCTTTTTTGAGCTATCGGATTTCCTGGTGTTCGCCGAAATGGAATGGGCAACAAAAGAGCTACCTGCAGAGGATGTTGAGGACTGCGTAAATATGATTAAGAGGGTCGCGCCGTCGCTTAATCCTTATGATGCCTGCGACCGCGAAAAGCTAGGCCACGTGATTGCCAAGTACTTTGCCGACCCTGGGCGCAAATTCAAGCAGGACTTGCAAAAGCGGGAGGCAGAGCTTGCCGTTTTGCAACAGAGTTTGGAGCGACTGGAAAAGGAGCATCAGGAATCCCTGGAACGGGTTTCGAAGGAACACGACAACGAACGCGACGAATGGGAGCGACAGTTGGCAGGCCTGAAACAGGCGATTGCCGACGAGAAGCGGGATCGGCTGGAAGCTGACAGAGCACGGGAGGATGAGGCTAAAAGAGAACGCTTAAAGCGGTCAGCGAGATGGAGATTGGCACTGATTACGCTGGTGTTTGTCGTCGTCGAAATCTTTCTCGTACGTCTGACAAGTCAGTTAGGCGAAGGGACTAATTTTTGGCAGAGGCTGGCGAAGTCTTGGCAGATCTTGACGGCAGGTCCTCTTTTTGCCTACATGGCAGTATGCTGGGTCATATTGGGCCGTGATCGCTTGCGCGATCTTGGATGGCCGTTTGATCGCTTGTTCAAGGCTGAGTAAGCACGCGGGACAGGTCTAACGTTTCCCATCCCCCGCGTACCATCCGGGCCGCTGTTTGCCTTTGGCCGGCCGGCGGCAATGCCGCCGAGGGCGGAAAGCGGGCAGGACCCACGGCAGGCCGGGGCAGGTGCCCGCGCACCCAGGGGGCGTTTTTCGTGGCTGCGTTGCCGGATTCCAGTCGAATTCTTTTCCCGCGTATTCCGCGCCGGCCACACCCGGGGCCGTCTCACGTCCTACGGGGCGCGTATTATCGCCCTGCCACGAAGGTACGGGTTGCAACTTTCTCCCGGTTGCTGGCTTTGCGCGGCTCTTTTCTCGCCGGGGCCTTCCCGGCCGCATCCGGGCGTTGTTCATCGGCGCTTTCCACGGATAAGCGCAGCCCGAGTGCGGACGCCATGTTCACCAGAGCATCGAGCGAAAAGCGCGAAATTCGACCGCGCAAAAGATCATTGATGCGCGGTTGAGTGACGTCGCAGCGGCGGGCCGCCTCCACCTGGGTCCACTTTTTGCCTTTCACGATTTCAGCGATCTTGTGCATCAGTTCAGCCCTGACCCGCAGGTTGGCCGCTTCTTCCGGAGTGTCCGAAATCGCATCCCAGACGCTGGCAAAAACCTCAGTGTTCTTCATTTCAATTCCCTCGGCAACTGGCGTATTGCTTGCAACGAATTTCCCCGGAAGACGATCGGCTTCATAGGTGACACTATATCGGTTTGGATATACATATGCTAGCGGATCATTGCCTTGAAAACGCAGGACAGGTCTAACGTTTCCCATTCCCCCGCGTACCATCCGGGCCGCCGTTTGCATTTGGCCGGCCGGCGGCAATGCCGCCGAGGACGGAAAGCGGGCAGGACCCACGGCAGGCCGGGGCAGGTGCCCGCGCACCTTGGGGGCGTTTTTCGTGGCGCACGGCGCCGGGTGAAAATTTCAGGCCTTATCGGTGTGTTCCGTGTCTACCGTGGTCCAATGGAGTTCTGCATTGTGGAACGGGGTTTTGCCCCGGCCAACGACTGACGACGAGCTTCCTGGGTACTCAGGGCGCTCTCACCTCGAAAAGCCGGATCGTTCCGCCCTGATCGTAGGGCCAGGTGATGAGTCCGCCCGTGGACGGTGTAATCAGAAAGCGGCCATCCGGGCTGAAAGCGACGGACCCGCAGCCGAGATCCGACACTTTTTGGTGATCCACAATCTTTCCGGTGCTGACGTCAATCAGCCACACGGTTCCCGTGCCATAAACGCCCACGGCAACCAGTCGCCCATCCGGGCTGAACGCCGGATCGGATACAACACCACCGTCAATATGGAGCGACTGAAGCTTAGTGCGGCGGCCCATGTCCCAGATCTGGAGCTCGCCGAAATCAGTGCCGGTTGCAAGTAAGCTGCCGTCTTTGCTGAAGGACAAACCCACAACGTACCGTCCGAATCCCCGGAGCACTGCCACCCGCTGGCCGGTGTTCATGTTCCACAGCGTGACGACATTCCAGTGGCCTGTTGCCAGGGTCACGCCGTCAGGGCTGATAGCCATCGAGAACGCATCGTGCTCTCCGAATGCACTCACCTGTTTACCGCTGGCAAGCTCCACCACCCGGGTGCGGGGAGCGTGGGTGTTCTGGCCGACTGACGCCAAGGCGACGTACCGGCCATCCGGGCTGAAAGCATAGCCCGCATTTGCGCTGTTATCCGGCGAAACCACTGGTTTTCCGGTTTCCATTTCCCAGATGCCTTGAGTGGTCGCGTAGTATTTCCAGTTGCCGGAAATAGCTCCCGGGTGAACCGGCAACTGTTTGATCAGCCGTCCTTCAGGAAAGCTCCAAAGCGTCAGGTTGCCGGAAACGTCGTCTGGTGCCGCCGGTCCGTCTGAGGCAACCATCGTGCCGTCCGGACTAAACGCTACAAAGCTCATCCAACCGTATTTGTCCAGCTGCCAACCGACACCAATATGCTTCACGAATTTCAGCGCGGGGCCTTGGCTGTACGAGATTCCCGGCACAAAAAGCATTACCACGATAAAAAAAGCGGAACGATAGTTCATATTGTGCAGTTCAAGCCTCATCCGTCGAACCCATGCTAATTGCGCCCTGCAAGTTGGGCCAGCCTGAACTTCGTTATTTTTGTTGCGGTTAATCCAGGCTGACTACTAACTACCAGCTACCAGCTACTGCAAATTCCCGTTTCCACAATCTTGACTCTCGCCCCGGCCGGCTGCACGATGCCTTCGAGGAGTGTTTTGGGGTGAGGTGAAAGATGCAATTGACGCCGGACTTCTTGCGATTGCGGGTTCCCGAGTCGGACGCGTTGCTGGCGCGGGTACAGGCCACGGGAGAGATCGATACCTGGGACGAGGAGCAGCGCTGTATCGGCGCCGCGATTGCCGACAACTCTCTGCTCGACGGGGAGCTTACCGGACTGGAGCCGGAAGACTTCGCCGATCCCACCCATGGCGAACTCCTGGTGGTTATGCGGCTCCTGCGCGAACGCCGGGGCAGCTTCGATCTGGATACGCTTTGCGACATCCTCCACCGCCATAACCGCCTGCGCCCCAGCGGCGGCCGCAGGTATTTGCGGAAGCTGCTGCGCCGCGGCGAAAAAAGCCTCGGCGCCCTCGCCCCCAGCGCGCGCCTGCTGAAGCGAGTCGGAAAATTCAGAAGGGAAGAGCAACAGGTAGCGCCGGTCTCCAGACCGGCTGTCGCGGGGGCGTCCACGCCCGCGCATTTGGGCACAAATGGTGCAGCCGGGACGTCTGCACCGACAGCCGGCCGGGAGGCCGGCGCTACATCGACCGCAACCTGCCTTGCCGACATCGATGCCGTGCCGGTCGAGTGGCTTTGGCATCCTTACCTGGCCCTGGGCACAGTAGCGCTGCTGAGCGGCGAGCCCGGCTGCGGAACCACCTACCTGGCTCTGGCGATTGCCGCCGCAGTAACCAACGGCAGCACGCCGCTGAGTGATCAATTGGATGAGGTCGCGGAGGCCCCAGCCGACTCCGGGCTTGCCGCCTCCGGCCAATCGCCAATCGCCAACGGCCAACTGCGGTCCCCAACGAACAACGTGAAACGTGAAACGGAAAACGGTAACGCCGTTCTGTTCCTCGCCACCGACAGCCCTTCGCGCGTCATCCGGCCGCGCTTCGACCGGCTGGGCGGCGACCCGGCGCGCTTGCACTTGGTGGCGAAATCCGTTCCGGCGCATCGCCCCGCGGCCGGCAATCGCGGCCGCCGCGAGCCCCTCCCGGAATGCCAAACCCTGCTGGAATCCATCGAGACCGCCTTGCTCGCCACCGGCGCGAAGCTGGTCATTATAGATACGCTGCAAGCCTTCGTCGGCGACAGCCCCGGCCGGCTGCCTCTGGACGAGCTGCGCCGCCTGGCCGAGGAATACAACTGCTGCATATTGCTTGTCCGGCACGTAAATCGGGCGCGCAGCGGTCGCGTGCGCGTGCGCACCATGAGCGGCCTGGACCTGGTCGGCGCCACCAGCACGGAATTGCTGGCCGGAATTTCGCCCTACGATCCGGAGCGGCGCCTGCTGGCGCCCGTGCGATCGAACGTCGGTCCGCTGGGACCGGCCTTGGGCTATGCCATCTCCGCCGAGGGCGACTTCCAGGCGACCGGCCCCAGCGAACTGGCCCCGGACGGGCTATTGGCGCCCGCATTGCGCCCGGAACAGCGTAGCGCCTTCGAGGAGGCGGTCTCGTTCCTGCAGGAAGCGCTCGCCGAAGGGGCGGTTCGCGCAACCGAGCTGCAGAAGCGGGCAAAGCAGGAGCATATCTCCCCGGCCAGCCTGCAACGGGCCAAGGCCCGGCTGGGAGTGGTTTCGCGCAAATTCGAAGGCCACGGCCTGTGGTATTGGAACCTGCCCGGCAACGAGGGCGAGTGGGCCGATCCTGTACTGGAAGACCTGGCGGAGGGCCCGGCAGTGCGTCATTTCGCCGACCGGCTGGATGAGGTCGAGGCGACCGGCTTCTTTGTGAAGTTTGCCCGCCTTGCCACAATTGAGCAGGTTGAGAAGGTTGATGTGCGCGAATGGGTGTGCGATAGCAGCCGCGGGGATTACCCCAGGCTTCTCCGCGACCAGTTCAATAGGGCCATGTTTGACGCCGGCAAGCCGCCATGGCAGGGCGAAGGCCCTTGCGGAACGCCCCCGCACACTCTCGAAGACCTTGAAAACCTTGGCGTAACCCGCGAGGACGCGGTCCTTTTAGTCGATTTGAAAAAGCATTTCGATTATCCCCTGGACCCGGGCTGCGAGAATTGCCTCGTAGGCCGTTACGATGAGCACCGTCTGCTGGAGATCATGAGGAAATTGCTGGGCGAGGAGGCCGCTGACAAATCCATACCCGCTGATTAACGCAGAAAACGCCGATTTGGCATTATGATCTGCGTCCATCTGCGGCCAATCGGGGTTTTTCCGAACGTGAAACGTGAAACGAAAAACGTGAAACGGTTTTTCCGGCGAGAAACGAGAAACGTGAAACGTGAAACGGTTTCCATCCCGCTTGAACACCGCTCACTCGAGGGCGTACGATGATAAATAATTCAAATCAGCAGACCGGGGCCGGGGGGAACGAGGCTCCGTGAGGTGCTATGCCACAGAATTACGTGCCTATTTTCATCATTTTTCTGGTTGCCGCCGCGGTTCCTGTGGTGACGCTGGCCATTGCCAGGCTGCTGCGCCCGGCGAAACCGGAAAAAGAGAAGCTGATGCCGTACGAATGCGGTATTACGCCGGAGAAAGACGCCCGCGGGCGTTACACAATCAGGTTCTACATCGTTGCCATTCTCTTCGTCGTCTTCGACGTGGAGACCATTTTCCTGTTCCCCTGGGCGGTGCAGTACAAGGCCCTGGGTATGTTCGGTCTGGTGGAAATGCTGGTGTTCCTGGGTATCCTGATTGTGGGTTACGTTTGGATATGGAAGAAAGGCGCCTTGGAGTGGATCTAGCCGGCTGGGTGCCAGGGCGCGAGGACATCCGTGCCATAATCGTGCCGGTCCCGGAAGAAAATACGACTCATGCCTGAAGAGACAAAAGGGAATCCGACTGCCCCTCAGCCACCGGCCGAAAAACCGGCTGCGCCCGCCGCCGCGGCCGCGCCGGCCAAGCCCGCGGCTCCGGCCAAGCCGGCCGGGCCCGTTCCGCAACCCTGGAACGCGCCTCTGCCGAATAGCCTGCAGAGCCGCTTCGGTTCGGCCATCAAGGAAGCGAGCACCTACATCGGCCAGAATTATCTGGTGGTCGAGCGCGAGGTCGTCCGCGACGTGCTTCACATCCTGCGCGACGAACACCAGTTCGACTATTGCGTCGATCTCACCGCGGTGCACTATCCGAAAAAGGACCTGCAGTTCGAGATCGTGTGGATCCTGTATTCGTTTGCCCGCAACGAGCGGATGCGGGTCAAGACCCAGATTAAGGATGGCGAGCCCGCGCCCAGCGTCGTCGCCCTCTGGCCCGCGGCCAACTGGATGGAGCGCGAGTGCTACGACATGTTTGGGATCGTCTTTACCGGCCATCCCGACCTGCGGCGCATCCTCCTGCCTGACGGCTGGAATGGATTCCCGCTGCGCAAGGACTACGGCATCCTGCAGCAGGACCAGGCGTGGGTGCAGGCAAACCTCGGCATCGAGAGCGGCCAATGACACAACCGGCTTCGACCTCACCCAATACCGGCGATCGCACGTTTCTGGACTCGACCGAAATGGTCCTGAACATGGGGCCGCAGCACCCGTCCACCCACGGCGTTCTGCGCGTCATCCTGAAACTGGACGGCGAAAAAGTGCTGGGCACGGAATGCGTGATCGGCTATCTCCACCGCGGAGTGGAGAAGATAGCCGAGAACCGCACCTATGCCATGTTCACTCCCTACGTGGACCGCATGGATTACGTCGCTTCGGTTTCCAACGGCCTGGGTTATTGCCTGGCCATCGAGAAGCTGCTGAACACGGAAGCGCCGCTGCGGGCGCAATACATTCGCGTGATCATGACCGAGCTGAACCGGCTGGCCAGCCACATGGTCTGGCTGGGAACGCACGCGCTCGATATCGGCGCCATGACCCCGCTGTTTTATACTTTCCGCGACCGCGAAGAGATCCTGAAGATTTTCGAGAAATACTGCGGCGCCCGGCTCACCACCCACGCCTTCCGCATCGGCGGCTGCATTTACGAAGCCTACGAGGGCATGGAACAGGAGATTCTGAAGTACTGCGATTTCCTGGAGCCGAAGATCGACGAATACGAGCAACTGCTCACCACCAACCGCATCTGGCTGGAGCGCACCAAGGGCGTAGGCGTGATCAACGGGGAGGACTGCATTGCCCTCGGCGTCACCGGCCCGGTCCTGCGCGCCAGCGGCGTGAAGTGGGACCTGCGCAAGGCCCAGCCTTATTCCAGCTACGAGAAATTCGATTTTGAAATTCCCACCGGCCCCAACGGCGACACCTACGACCGGTATATGGTGCGCATTGCCGAGATGCGGCAGTCGGTGCGCATCATCCGCCAGGCGGTGGCGGGGCTGCCCGAAGGCCCGATCATGGCGAAGATCCCCAAGGTGCTGAAGCCGCCGGTGGGCGAGGTGTACGTTTCCATCGAGGCCCCCAAGGGCGAGCTGGGCTACTTTGTGGTCAGTGACGGCACCACGCAGCCGTACCGGGTGCGCGTGCGGCCGCCGTCGTTCGTGAATCTCCAGGCCCTGGACAAAATGGTAAGAGGCCAGTTGGTCGCCGATGTGGTTGCGGTCATCGGTACGCTGGACATCGTATTGGGCGAGGTTGACCGCTAAATGCTGCAATCGTTTCTGCAATATCTCGATTCCAACGTCACCCTGACGCCCGGCGCGGCCGGCAATTACCTGTGGGCCACGGTGTACGTGGTGGTGGTGATCGTCGGGGTCTCCCTGGCGGTGCTGTCGATGAATTGGATCGAGCGCAAGGCGCTGGCGCACATGCAGGTCCGCCTGGGCCCCATGCGCGTGGGCCCGCACGGCCTGCTCCAGCCCTTCGCCGATGCCATCAAGCTGCTGGTCAAGGAAGACATCATGCCGGACGGCGCCGACAAGCTGGTCTTCTGGCTGGCGCCGGTGGTGATCGTCATTACCGCCTGGACCACCTTTCTGGTGGTGCCTTTCGGGCCCGCGCATGCCATTACCGACATGAATATCGGCGTGCTGTTCATGCTGGGCGTATCGTCGCTGAGCGTGCTGGGCATCGTGATGGCGGGCTGGGCTTCCAACTCGAGCTATCCGTTGATGGGTTCGTTGCGCTCCAGCGCGCAGATGATCTCGTATGAAGTGGCCATGGGGTTGGCGGTGATTTCGGCAATCCTGATGACCGGCCTGAACGATACCGGCATTTACTTTCATCATGCCGTCGCCTCCGCGTTCCCGGGCGTCGGCACGCTGAGCATGATCGGCATCGTACAGGCGCAAGCGGAGCAGGGAACCTGGTTCGTCTTCAAGTTCTTCCCGTTTGGCCTGATGGCCTTCGTGATTTTCGCCATTGCCATGGTTGCCGAAACCAACCGCGCTCCCTTCGATCTGCCGGAAGCGGAATCGGAACTGGTGGCGGGTTTCCACACCGAGTACAGCGGCTTCCGCTGGTCGCTGTTTATGCTGGCGGAGTACTCGGGCATGCTGGCCGTAAGTTCGATTGCCGTGACCCTCTGGCTGGGAGGATGGCTGCGGCCCTTCGCCACCTGGCATGGCCCGCGGATCACCATCCCGCACTATTGGCAGGGGGGCGCGCTGGACTTTGCGTCGTCCCTGTTGCCGGCGGTGGTCTTGTTCCTGCTGGCGCTGGTTTGCTTTGTCGGCGTGGTCCGCATGCCGAAGATTCCGGTTTTCCGCATTCAGATGCTGGGGCTGGCGGCATTCGGCGGTTTACTGGGCTTCATTGGCCTGGTGCTGCTGGCGCCGCCGGTGCGCGACCGGATTCAGGACATCTTCTGGTTTACCTTCAAGCTTGCCGTCTTTATGTATTTGTACATCTGGTATCGGGCCACCTTCCCGCGTTACCGGTTCGACCAGTTGATGAAAGTGGGTTGGAAAGTTCTGCTGCCGGTCGCGTTGGGTGTGCTGATCGTGACGGCCATTGTGGGGGTATTGCGGTGAGTCTGGCGCCGATTCTGAGAAAGATTTTCTTCGTCGATTTGCTCAAGGGACTTTCGGTCACGTTCCAGTACCAGGATCCCAAGGAAATCTATACCGAGCAGTATCCGCTGGAGCGGCCGGCCATCGCCGGCCGGTATCGCGGGCTGCCGCGGTTGAACGTCAACCCGGATACGCGGGAGACGCTGTGCATCGCCTGCGACCTGTGCGCCCTGGCGTGTCCCGAGCACCTGATTGTGGTCAAGAGCGAGCGCAACGCCGCCACCAAGCGCAAGGAAGTAATCGCCTGGGCCATCGACGTGAGCCGCTGCATGTTCTGCGGGCTGTGCGAGGACGCCTGTCCCACCGATTGCCTGGAGCTCTCGCAGGACTACGAATTTGCCACTTACAGCCGGGATTTCATCCTCAGCCGGGAGCGGCTGGAGAAGGGTTCTGAGCCCACGGTGTACAAGAAATGACACTGGCAGCTATCGCAATCAATTCGATTCTGGCTACCGCCACTGCCGAACCGGTGATGGCGCCCGTAGCCACGAAATTTTTCTTTTATCTGCTTTCAACGCTGGCCATCTTGAGCGCCATTGCGGTGATCACCCGCCGCAACGCCGTGCACTCGGCCCTGGCGCTGATCGTGACCTTGTTGTCCGTGGCCGGCCTCTACCTGATGCTCTATGCCCCGTTCGTAGCCGGCGTGCAGATCGTGGTTTATGCGGGCGGCATCATGGTGCTGTTCCTGTTCGTGATCATGCTGGTCAATCTGGATCGATCGATGAAGGAAGAGCGGTACAGCAAGCAATGGCTGGCCGGCATCGTGGCCGCGCTCTGTCTGGGCGGATTGTTCGCGGTGGTTTATCGCAAGGGCCACAGCCTGTTTCCGGGGTCGCCGCTGCATCTGGCGGAGGGCAATAATACCCAGCAGATTGGCATAGGTTTGTACCAGAATTACGTGCTGCCGTTCGAAATCGCGTCCCTGCTGCTGCTGGTGGCCATTGTGGGCGCGGTGGTCATGGCGAAGAAGAGGATATGAGATGGAATTGACCACACTCCATTATCTGGTGGTCGGGGCGGCGCTGTTTATCATCGGCACCATCGGCGTGCTCACCCGGCGCAACGTGATAATCATCCTGATGTCGATCGAGCTGATCCTGAACGCCGTGAACCTGAACCTGGTGGCCTTCTCGCGGCTGTATAACGGCCTGCAAGGCCAGATTTTCTCGATTTTTATCGTCGTCGACGCCGCGGCCGAAGCCGCCGTCGGCCTGGGTATTCTGATCGCCTTCTTCCGCAACAAAGAAACGGTGAATGTGGATGAAATCGATCTGCTGAAGTTTTAGTAGGGCGTCTCCCGTCCCCAGTCCCCCGTCCCCCGCCAAAGGCGCTGCGCACGGGAGGCGAAGACGGGAGGCGGGAGACGGGAGACGTTAGAACTTAGAACAAGGTGTTTCTCGGCCCTGGTTTTTCGCGCCAAGCCTTAGGCGCTCTGGCGGGAGACGGGGGACGGGAGACGGGGGACGCTAAAGGCGAATATAAATGGTCTTCCTAGAGCACATCTGGATCATTCCGCTATTGCCGGCGCTGGGTGCGGCCTTGATGTTCTTTTTTGGCCGCAAGGTGTCGAAGTCGGCGGTGAGTGGCGTCTGCGTGGGCGCGGTGGTGCTGGCATTCGTGATGTCGGTGGGCGCCGTGTGGAATCTTACCCACGATTGGACGGCCCTCCATCCCGGCCAACCCTTCGAGAAGGTCATGTACACCTGGCTGGGTTCGGACACCGGCGGGACCGCCTTCGTCACCCATACGGGCGCTCCGGCGGAGTTCAAGGCCGAAGCCGGATTCCTGCTCGACCCGCTGTCTTCCATCTGGCTGCTGTTCGTCACCGGCGTCGGCATGCTGATCCACATCTATTCCATCGGGTACATGGGGCATGAGGGCGGATATTACCGCTTCTTCGGTTATCTGAATTTGTTCATGTTCTCCATGCTGACGCTGATTCTGGCCAACAATTACGTCATGATGTTTGTCGGCTGGGAGGGCGTGGGCCTGTGTTCGTATCTTCTGATCGGCTTTTACTTCCAGCGCCACTCGGCCTCGACCGCGGCCAATAAGGCCTTCATCACCAATCGCATCGGCGATGCCGGCGTGCTGTTGGGCACATTTGCCGTCTTCTGGCTTTTCGGCACGGCCAATTTCCAGCGCGTAACTGAAATCGCCCGCAGCGGGATTTTTCCGGTGGAGCACGGTCTGCATTTTGGGCCGGGACACTGGCTTACGTTTGCCACGCTGATGCTGTTTATCGGCGCCTGCGGCAAGTCGGCGCAGCTTCCCCTGTATGTGTGGCTGCCCGACGCCATGGAAGGCCCGACGCCGGTCAGCGCCCTGATCCATGCGGCGACCATGGTGACTGCCGGCGTGTATATGGTGGCGCGCTCCAACGCTCTGTTCGTTCTGGCTCCGGAGACGATGAAGATCGTGGCCATTGTCGGCTGCCTGACGGCGATTTTTGCCGCATCCATCGGGCTGGTACAAAACGATATCAAGCGCGTGCTCGCCTATTCCACCGTCTCGCAGCTTGGCTATATGTTCCTGGCGCTGGGCGTGGGCGCATTTTCCGCCGGCGTGTTCCACGTCTTCACCCACTCTTTCTTTAAGGCCCTGTTGTTCCTTGGTTCCGGCTCGGTGATTCACGCCATGAGCGGCGAGCAGGACATGCAGAACATGGGCGCGCTGTGGCGCAGGATTCCGGTGACGGCGAAGACCATGCTGATTGGCACCCTGGCCATTGCCGGTGCGCCGCCGCTGGCGGGCTTCTTCTCCAAGGACGAGATCCTCTGGCAGACGTTCTCGCGCGACAATCATGCGTTTGCCTTCCTGTGGGTGCTGGCCTTTTTGACCGCGCTGATGACGTCGTTCTACATGTTCCGCCTGATCTATCTGACCTTCGCCGGCAAGGCGCGCATGAGTCACGAAGTGGAGCACCATATCCACGAATCGCCCAAGTCGATGACGGTTCCCCTGATCGTCCTGGCGATCTGCTCCATCTGCGCCGGCTGGCTGGGCATCCCGCATTCGCTGGGCGGCTCCGACCGGTTCGAAGCATTCCTGAAGCCGGTGTTCGCCGGGGCGGCAGAACCGGCCAAGGCCGAAGTCGGGACGGCGTTGTTGGCGGCGGGAGAGAAGGAAAAAGAAGAACCCACGCAGCCCATCGAATACGGCCTGATGGCCGCATCGGTGGCCGCCGCGGCGGTGGGCTGGATGCTGGCAAAGCGCGCTTACAGCAAAGCCGAAAAGGGCTACGCCGAGCCCATCAATACCGCCGCGCCGACGTTGTATCGCACGCTTTTCAACAAGTGGTATGTGGACGAGGCTTACGACTACGTCGTTACGGGCCGGACAAAAGTCAGTCCCCACCTGCGCCTCGGGGTCATGGGTTTGGGCGAGGCTTTCTGTGTCATCGATTCCAACGTGGTCGATGGCGGCGTCAACGGCGCCGGCTGGCTGACGCGCAGCATTGCCTGGCTTTCGGTGCAGTGGGATAAGTACGTGATTGACGGCATCCTGGTAAACGGCCTGGCAATTGTGACCCGGATGTTTTCTTATCCCGTACGCCTGGTGCAATGGGGCCTGGTGCAGTGGTACGCCCTGGTCATGGTCATGGGATTGGTGGGATTTACGGTGTATTACGTGTTTCGGTAAGGCCGTCGGCCAACGACGACTTTTTTGGACGAACAATGTATAACCATATTCTTTCGATCATTCTGTTTACGCCCCTGGCGGGAGCGTTCCTGCTCTTGTTTGTGCCCAAAGAGAAGGAGAACGTCATCCGCTGGCTGGCGAATATCTTCGCCTTTGCCGGCTTTGCGGTCTCGCTTCCGCTGGTGCCCTGGTTCTGGGAACGGCGCTTCGATGCCGGCTGGAAATTCGTGGAGGGGACGCCCAATAACTGGATCCCATCCATCGGTTCCGGCTACGTGCTGGGCATCGACGGCATCTCGTTCTTGCTCGTCATGCTGACCACGCTGCTGGGATTCGTTTCCATCCTGTCGTCGTGGTCGGCGATCCAGACGCGGGTGAAGGAATACTACATCTGGTTCCTGATCCTGCAGACGGGCATGCTGGGCGTATTCGTTGCGCTCGACCTGTTCCTGTTCTTCGTCTTCTGGGAAGCCATGCTGGTGCCGATGTATCTGTTGATCGGCATATGGGGCGGGCCGCGCAAGCTCTATGCCGCCATCAAATTCTTCCTGTACACCCTGGCGGGATCGGTGCTGATGCTGTTGGGCATTTTGTTCCTGTACTTCCATCATCACAGCCTGACCGGCGTGTACACCTTCAGCCTCGACGCGCTCTACAAAACGGCGCCGCTGATCGGCCAGCCCTACGCGTTCTGGCTCTTCCTGGCCTTTTTTATCGGCTTTGCCATCAAGGTGCCGATGTTCCCGTTCCATACCTGGCTGCCCGACGCGCACGTGGAAGCGCCGACGGCGGGTTCCGTGATTCTGGCCGGCGTCCTGCTGAAAATGGGCACTTACGGCCTGATCCGCTTTTCGTTGCCGTTCTTCCCCTCGGTGGCGATGGATCACACCGTACGTCTCTGGATCATCGTGCTCTCCATTATTGGCATTATTTATGGCGCGCTGGTTTCGCTGATGCAGAAGGACATGAAGAAGCTGGTGGCCTATTCGTCCGTCAGCCACCTGGGCTTCTGCACGCTCGGCATCTTTGCTATGAACCAGGCCGGACTGAGCGGTTCGGTTCTGCAACAGATCAACCACGGCATCTCCACCGGCATGCTCTTCTTGATCGTCGGCATTCTCTACGAGCGCCGTCATACCCGCGAGATCGCCGAGTACGGCGGCATCAGCAACGTAATGCCGGTGTACGCCACCATCACGCTGATTGCGTTCCTTTCGTCGCTGGGATTGCCGCTGCTGAACGGATTCGTCGGAGAATTTACCATCCTGCAGGGCACGTTCATGGAGAGCAAGGCCTGGGCGGCCTGGGCGGTTCCGGGAGTTGTGCTGGGCGCCGCTTACCTGCTGTGGCTCTACCAGCGCGTGTTCTTTGGGCCGGTGACCAATCCCAAGAACGAGAAATTGCCGGATTTGAATTTGCGGGAAGTGTTCGTATTTGCGCCGCTGCTGGTGATGGCGTTCTGGATCGGCCTGTATCCGAAGCCGTTCTTCCAGATCCTGGAAGAACCGGTCAACCGGATCGTGGCCACCACGCGCGGTCCCCAGTACCCGCTGCGGACGGCTCCCGCCGCTGTGGAAGCGGCCAAGCCGTCGAACGGAGTTGCAAAGCCCTTGGTGATTGCCGTCGCCGAGGCCGGAAAGTAATAGAGGCAAGCGCCTGTGCCGATGACCATCACCAACTTCTTTACCAGCACCGACTATCTGCTGACGCTGCCCATGATCATGCTGGCGCTGTTTGCCATCGGCATCCTGTTGATCGACCTGTTGCTGCCGGCGGAGTGGAAACGCATCAACGCCTTTACGGCGTTGCTTGGCGTGGCTTTCTCCGCCGCCGCCGTATGGAAGGTGCAGCACGCGCATTTCCGGAACGGCCAGTCGGTGGTGGGCAGCTACGGCTACATCATCGATCGCCTGGGCACGATGAAAATGGACGCCTACTCCATTTACTTCTTCTACTTGTTCCTGGCGGGCACGGCGATTGCCATTCTGATGTCGATCAAGTATCTGGAAGTGGAGCGCGAGGACCACGGCGAATTCTATGCCCTGATGCTGTTCTCCGTAATCGGCATGATGTGCATGGCCGCCGGCATGGATATCGTCCTGCTCTTCATCGGCCTGGAGTTGATGGCGCTCTCCACCTACGTGCTGGTGGGCTTCCTGCGGCGCGACCGGCGTTCCAATGAGGCGGCGCTGAAATATCTGCTGCTGGGCGCATTCTCCAGCGGCATCTTTGCCTATGGACTCTCGCTGTTTTACGGCCTTGCCGGCAGCACCAATCTCGAAGTGATCGCCGCCAGGCTGGCCGAGCACATGCGGGCGAATCCCACCGATCCGGTCGTAATCCTGGCGCTGCTGACCACCGCCACCGGCCTGCTGTTCAAGATTGCCGCCGTGCCCTTCCATCAGTGGGCGCCGGACGCTTACGAAGGTGCGCCGACCTCGATCACCGGCTTCATGTCAGTGGCCGTCAAGGCGGCGGCGTGGGCTTTACTGCTGCGCATCTTCTTGTGGGGGCTGCCGGCGCTGCGGCCCATGTACGTTCCTCTGCTGACTTTTGTGGCCGTTGTCACCCTGATCGGCGGAAACCTGGCTGCCCTGACGCAGACCAACACCAAGCGCCTGCTGGCCTACAGTTCTATCTCGCATGTCGGCTATATGCTGCTGGGCCTGGTGGCCAGCGATGGCCTGACCAACAGCACCGGCATCCAGGGCATTCTGGTGTACCTGCTGGTTTATACCTTCATGAACCTGGGGGCCTTTGCCGTGATCACCTCACTGCGCCGCCGCGAGATTATCGGCGACGAAATAGACGACATGGCCGGGCTGTATTCCAAAGCCCCGGTGGAAGCCATTCTGCTGCTGGTGTTCCTGTTGTCGCTTGCCGGGATTCCGCCGCTGGCCGGTTTCTGGGGAAAATATTTCATTTTCCTGGCGCTGATCCAGACGGGGCATTACACGCTGGCCGCGGTGGCGGTCCTGTTCGCCGTGCTCGGCCTTTACTACTACGCGGGCATGTTCAATGCGGCATTTATGAAGAAAGCCGAGAACGCCGAACCGGTGACCGCGGGCGCGGGCATGCGCGTGGCGCTGTTCGTCACCGGCCTGGGAACCATCGTCATCGGAATGTTCCCGAACTGGATGATCAACGCGGCCTACGGCTCGCTCAGCCTGCCCGGCCCCAGCTCGTTGATCGGATGGCTGAAGTAGGAGGGTAGCGCCTCCGTCCCGGCGGCGGGTTCTATCGCCAAAGGCGAAACTGTAGTGGTGATGCAAACTGTCCATCGTACCGAATGCCCAGCCCGCCAAGGCGGGCGGAATATGATAGCCCCAGGCCCAGCCCACCCCAGGCTTACGCCTGGGGCTGCCGTCTTTTGCCCGCGACACGGGCTTTTTGTTGGGGGCGCTCATGACTGACCCTAAATCCAAGAACCTCTGGATCCAAATGGCCCGCTACAGCCAACTGGCGTTGGTGTTGCCCGCGGCCACGGTTGTCGGGCTGGTGATTGGCTGGGTCTTAAGCAAATGGCTGCATCGTCCCTGGCTGGAGATTGTCGGCCTGCTGTTTGGCATTGCCGCCGGATTCGTGGAGTTGGTGCGCACCGCCACCAGCTCCACCGATGAGAAATAATCTTTGACTCCCGGGAACCAATTCGAACCCTCGCCGGAAGCCGAAAGCTTCTATTCCGGCGCCCTCGGGCGGATCACGCGCAATATGCCGGCGCTGGCGCTCCTGGGAACCGCGCTGTTGTGGTGGCGCATGGGAGGCTTTCTGGCCGCCGGCTTCGTCGTCGGCTGCCTGATCGCCTACGTCAATTTCTACTGGCTCAAGCGGGTGGTCAACGCCATAGCCGAGCGCGCGACGCGAGGCGCTTCGACCGGACACACCCACGGTATTGTTGCGCGGTTCCTGGTGCGCTACGCTTTAGTCGCCGTCGCGGCGTATGCTATATTGAGTGTTTCCGTGCGGAGCTTGCACGGATTATTTGCCGGCTTGTTTTTGCCCGTGGCGGCGATCCTGTGTGAAGCCGCCTATGAGACTTACGTCGCGCTGCGGCGCGGCCTTTAGAGTTTGCCCGGATGCAGGGGATAACGGTAGATGCCTGAGCAACTTCCTTTTACCAAGCTGTTGAACCACCTTTTTGGCGGCCTCGCCAACTCTTTGCTGAATGCCTGCCATTTGCCGCACGAGACGGCGGCACCCATTCCCAACTACGTGGCCATGCAGATTCTGGTGGTGGTGGGGTTGATCGTGGTATTTGCGGTCCTGCGCATGCGGCTGTCGGTGGAGAATCCGGGAGGCCTGCAACACATGTTTGAGGGCCTGCGCGGTTTCATCGTGGGACAGAGCCGCGAGATCATCGGGCATCACAGCGAAAGCTTCACGGCATTTCTGGTCACGCTGGGTCTTTTTATCGTCATCTGCAACCTGCTGGGGCTGGTGCCCTGGTTTGAAACGCCCACGGCAACTCCTTCGGTCCCGCTGGGCTGTGCCATCGTAGCGTTCTTCTATTACCACGCTCAGGGTATCAAGCGGCAGGGGCCACTGACGTATGCCAAACATTTTGCCGGTCCCATGCCGGTGCTGGCGCCTTTGATGGTGCCCATCGAACTCATCAGCCATTTGGCCCGGGTCATGTCGCTCACCATCCGTCTGTTTGCCAACATGTTTGCCGGCGACATGGTGACGCTGGTGTTTTTCTCGCTGGTGCCCGTGGGCATTCCGCTGATTTTTCTGGGCCTGCACATTGCCGTGTCGCTTTTGCAGGCATATATTTTTGTGCTGCTGACCACCGTGTATCTGGCCGGAGCAGTGGCGGAAGAGCACTAGTAGTCGCGAGTCACGAGTCGCGAGTCACGAGATGGAAGACTAGGCAGCTGTTCACTCGCGACTCGTGACTCAGGTTTCGCTGTTCAGCGTGAGGGCGGCTGTACGGGATGTCGTCAACCACCAACTGCGGCAATTCATAAAAGGAGTAACACCATGCGTAGAACTCTGAGCTTTATCCTTCTGGCGATGGCCATTTTGTGCTTCGCCATGCCGGTATTCGCCGCAGGCGGCGATGCCGCCGCTTCCGGCACCAACTGGGTAGCGATCACTTCCGGCTTCGCCATGGCGATTGCTTCAGGGCTGTGCGCCCTGGGACAAGGGAAGGCCACCGCGGCCGCCGCGGAGGGTCTGGCCCGCAATCCCGCCGCCCGCGCCGGAATTCAGCTGGTCCTGATTCTCGGCCTGGCGCTGATCGAATCCCTGGCCTTGTACACGTTGGTCATCATTTTCGCCAAGGTAAAGTAGGAGGCAGTAGCTGGGAGTTAGTAGCTGGTAGCTAGGAGTTGGAATCCCCTGTTCGCGTCGCGTCTTTCCCGCCGCGAACAGGGGATTTTTGTGTAGCGCCGGCGTCCCCGCCGGCGGGCTCTGCATGCCGAAGCACTGCATAGGTAATGTCCTACGCTTGAGTTTCCGGGTAAGGCACTGCGGGCTGGATCAGATCGATCGGATGAAAAACGCATCCCGAGAATTGGGCGAGAGGCCGCTGCCTTCGCCGGCTGGGTTTTCCTAGCTACTAACTCCTAACTTCTAACTCCTGCTTATTTAAGCATCCCCTGCGCCGACGAAATCGCATACGCCAGCACCTTTCCCGGCAACACCCCGAGATAGATGGTAAAGATCAGGCTCGCCGTGAGCGCTATTCCGAGTCCCAACGGAATCCTGATGGTGGGCACTTCCTCGGCCGGCTCGCGCATATACATGACCACGATGATCCGCAGGTAGTAGTAGGCGGCGATGGCGCTGTTGACGACGCCAATGATGGTCAGCCAGATCAGGTTGGAACCCAGCGCCGCCCGGAAGACGTAGAACTTGGCAAAGAATCCGCCGGTTATGGGAATGCCGATTAGCGACAGCAGGAAGATCGTCAGGATGGCCGCCAGAGCGGGTGCGCGGCGGCCCAGGCCGGTGTAATCGTCAAGGTTGACGTAACGTTCTCCCTGATTGCCGAAATGGCTGATCACCAGGAACGCACCCACATTCATGGCCGCATACGATGCGGTGTAAAACATGGCGGCCGGAATGCCCACAGCCGGCGTGGCCGTGAACGCGACCAGCAGATACCCGGCATGGGCGATCGACGAGTACGCCAGCATGCGCTTGACGTTGGTCTGGATCAGCGCGCCCAGGTTGCCCAGCGTCATGGAGAGCGCGGCCAGCACCCAGACCAGCCAGAACCATACCGGAATGCTTCCGGCGGCGGCAAACAGGATGCGCAGCAGCACCGCAAACGCCGCCGCTTTGGGCGCAGTGGACATCAGTCCCACGATAGGCGAGGGCGCGCCTTCATAGACGTCCGGGGTCCAGACGTGGAACGGCGCGGCGGCCACTTTAAAGCCCAGACCCACAATCATCAGCGCCACGGCGACGAAAGCCAGCATCGGGGCGTGCTCGGAGAGCAATGTGGCGCCGATCTCGTATATCTTGGTCGATCCGGTAGCGCCGAACATCAGCGCCACGCCATAAAGGAAAAATGAGGTTGCGAACGAACCCAGCAGAAAATATTTGAGTGACGACTCTATGCTGGTGGCCACATTTCGCCGGAAGCCGGCCAGGATATAGCTCGATATGGACGAAATCTCCAGAGCGATAAACACCAGGACCAATTCCACGGCGGAGGACATCAGGGTCATGCCGACCGCGCCGAACAGGATCAGAGCATAGTATTCGCCCAGCCGAATCCTCTGCACGTTCAGGTACTCGAACGACCCCAGAATCACCACCGCGGTGATCAGCGTAATCAGCACATGAAAAAATACGCTGAACTGGTCCACGCGGACCATGCCGCTAAAGGCCAGGCCGGGGTGACAGGCCATGCAGAAGCAGGAAACGACGGCCGTCACGGCGCCCACAAAGGCCAGCGCGCCCAGGAATTTGCGGTTGTTGTCCTCGGGCAGCAAGGGCTCGATCAGCATGACGAGCATGCCGAATATCGTGAGCACCAGCTCAGGCAGAATGCGGAGATAGTCGCTTACGGCTGGAATCATGTCAGTGCCCGATCACCTGCGATGTATATTGCAGCACCGGCATAAGCGCCAGGCGCACGGCCGGGTCGATACTATGGATCCAGATCAGCGGCGCCACGCCCATCACCAGCGCCATGACTGCCGCCGGCAACAGCGCGGCTTTTTCGTGCAAAACCAGGTCTGGCAGGGAATTATTAGACGGGTTTGTCACCTTGCCGAAAAACACGCGCTGATACATCCACAGCAGATAACAGGCGCTCCAGATCACCCCCGTGCCAGCCAGTACACCGTATAGCGCACGCGCCTGGAAAGCGCCGCTGAGAACCAGGAATTCCCCGATAAAACCATTGAGCAACGGCAATCCCACCGAGGCCAATACAATAAAGAGAAAGAACCGGGCATAAGCCGGCATGGGGGTGGCGAGACCGCCGAACTCCTTGATCTCGTACGTATGCTTGCGGTCGAACAGGATGCCGCACAACATGAACAACCCGCCGGTGGAAATGCCGTGCGCCAGCATGACATATACCGCGCCCACCAGGCCCAGTTGGGTAAAGCTGAAAATTCCCAGCACCACGAACCCCAGATGGCTGACCGAAGAGTAGGCCACCAGTTTTTTCAGGCTGGGTTGCACCATGGCAACCAGCGCGCCATAGATAATGCCGACGATGGCCAGCGCAATGATCCAGGGCGCGTTGCGATGCGCCTGCTCGGGGAACAGCCCCAGATTGAAGCGCAGCATGCCATAGGTGCCCATCTTGAGCAAAACCCCGGCCAGCAGCACGGAACCGGCGGTCGGCGCTTCCACGTGCGCGTCCGGCAACCACGTATGCAGCGGGAACAGCGGAACCTTGACCGCGAAGGCGATAAAAAATCCCAGAAACAGCAGCAGGGAAGCACCGGCAAAACCCGGAACATGGCCCGCGCGGATCAGGTTCTGCAAAGTAACGAAATCGAACGTGCCCGTCCGGACATAGAGCCAGATGATGGCGGCCAGCATGAATACCGACGCAATCATCGTGTACAGAAAGAACTTCACCGCCGCATAGACGCGCCGCCCGTGGCCGTACATGCCGATCAGCAAAGCCATGGGGATCAGCGTGGCTTCCCAGAAGAAGTAGAAGAGGAACAAGTCCAAGGCGACAAATACGCCCAGCAGCGCCGTCTCCATGATCAGCAGCAGGATGAAAAATTCTTTCGTGCGGTCGTGGATGGACCTCCATGAGATCAGCACGCACAACGGCGTCAGGAAGGTGGTCAGCAGCACCAGCCAGAGCGAGATGCCATCGATTCCCAGATGATAGAAGATGGCCGGCGTGGCAATCCAGGCGCGGTTGGTCTCGAACTGGAATGTGCCGATGGCCGGATGGAAATGCGCGGCCAGATGCAGGGAAATGATGAATTCCGCCAGGGTGACGATGAGGGCAAAAATGCGAATGTCGCGATCGCGCCGGGGGAAGAAGAGCAACAGGATCGCACCCACCAGCGGCAGGAAGGTCACAATGGTCAGAATGGAGGGATTGAGCAGCGAGGAGTTCATTTGCCCCCCATCACGATCATGAAGATAATCACGGCCGCGGCCCCTATCGCTATCCAGCCGGCATAGGAGCGCAGGTTGCCGGACTGCATGTGCCGCACGCCATCGGAAAGCTCTTGGGCGCCGCGGGCGCTGCCGTCGATGGCGCCGTCAATGCCTCCGGCATCGATGCCTCGCCATAACAATTTCGTTGATCCGGTAATCAGCGGGTTCACCAGCACCGCCTGATACAGTTCGTCAACGTAGTACTTGTTGAGCACCAGCCGGTAAACGCTTCCAGCGCGATCCGCGATGCGCCGGGGCAATTGCGGGCTGGAGACGTATAGCAACCAGGCCAGAAACAGCCCCAGCAGCGCCGCGCCGGTGGTGCAAGCCATCAACGGCAGCTCCAGCGCGTGATTGGCGTGTTCGACTACCCCCGCGGGCAAGGGCGGCGCCTGGAAGATGGGTTCCAGGAAATGTTCAAAGTGGTTCGAGCCCCCAAGTGCCGCCGGAACGCCGATGTATCCGCCGATCACAGCCAGCACCGCCAGAATGGCCAGCGGGACGGTCATAATCTTCGGGCTTTCATGAATATGACCGTGCTTTCCTCCCGTGTGTTTGGGGTTCGTACTCAAGGTCCCGCGATATTTCCCGGCGAAGGTCAGGAACAAAAGCCGGAACATATAGAACGAAGTCATGAGGGCGGTAAGGAATCCCATCAGCCAGTAGATCCAATGGCCGCCCCACGGGCTGGCGTAGGCATTCCAAAGGATCTCGTCTTTACTGAAAAATCCGCTGAAACCCGGAATACCCGCAATGGCTAACGTTGCCGCCGTCATTGTCCAAAAGGTCCAGGGGATGCGCTTCCGCAGGCCACCCATTTGGCGCATATCCTGCTCGCCGCCCAGGGCATGGATCACCGATCCGGCGCCCAGAAAGAGCAGTGCCTTGAAAAACGCATGGGTCATCAGGTGGAAGATGCCCGCGCTGAAGGCGGCCACGCCGCAGGCGACGAACATGTAACCGAGCTGCGAAATCGTGGAATAAGCCAGCACCCGCTTGATGTCGGTCTGGGTAATGCCGATGGTGGCGGCAAAAAACGCGGTCATGGTGCCGACAATGGCAACCACGGTGAGCGCCGTCGGCGAGCGGAAGAAGATCGGATTCGAGCGGGCCACCATATAAACGCCGGCCGTAACCATGGTCGCGGCATGGATCAGGGCGCTGACCGGGGTCGGGCCTTCCATGGCGTCCGGCAGCCAAACGTACAGCGGAAGCTGTGCCGACTTGCCGCAGGCGCCGGTCATCAACAGCACGCCGATCGCGGTAAGCAATCCCGCGCCGGCGGTTTCGATCGGGCGCTGGGAGACCTGGTCGAAGACTTCGGTGAAAGTCAGCGTGCCAAAGTGCTGGATCATCAGGAACAGCGCGATCAGGAAGCCAAAATCGCCGATGCGGTTTACGATGAAGGCCTTCTTGCCGGCGCTGGCGGCCGAATCGCGCAGAAAGAAGAATCCGATCAGCAGATACGACGCCAGGCCCACGCCTTCCCAGCCGACAAACATCAACAGATAATTGTTGGCCAGCACCAGCGTCAGCATGAAGAACATGAACAGGTTCAGATAAGAAAAATAGCGGTAATATCCGCCTTCATGTGCCATGTACCCGGCGGAGTAAATATGGATCAGAAAGCCGACGCCAGTGACCACGAGGATCATCACCAGCGAGAGCTGATCGAACTGGAAGGCGAAGGGCACGCTGAAATCGCCTACGCGGAACCAGGTGGCATAGTTCTCGATGTGGGGAATGGCGTCTTCCGCCAGGCCGGCGAAGCGCAGGGCGCAGAGCGCCGCCCAGGCGAAGGCCGCTCCGGAGGCGAACAGCGCCAGGGCCGTCACCACCTTGCGCGGGAAGCTCCGGCCGAACAGGCCATTGATCGCCGCGCCGGCCAGCGGCAGGGCGGGAATCAGCCATAAATGAAAGGTCGAGTTCATAGTTTCAACAAGTCAACGCGGTCCACGTCCAGCGTCGCACGCGTGCGAAAAACGGCAATAATGATGGCCAGGCCCACGGCGGATTCGGCGGCGGCCACAACCATGACAAAGAACACGAACACCTGTCCGCTGAGCACATGCCAGTGCGCGGCAAAAGCTACAAACGACAGGTTCACCGCGTTCAGCATCAGCTCAATCGACATGAAAATCGTGATGATGTTGCGCTTGATCAGAAATCCGGCCACGCCGCAGGCGAACAGGATGGCGCTCAGCGCCAGATAATATCCCAGCGGAACCATCAGTCCTCCTTCCTTGCCAATACGACCGCGCCCATGATGGCGATCAGCACCAGAACCGACGTTACTTCAAACGGCAACAGATAAGGCTTAAAGAGCTGCTCGGCAATGAGCGTGGGCGATCCATACATTGCCCCCACTGGCACTGACGTATTGGCGGCATCGCGCTTCACCAGTACCCACGCCAGCAGGATGCCGATGGCCAGCATGGCGGGGAAGCCGAACATCCAGGCCACGCGGCTGCTGCCGCCTGCGCGAGGTTCCTCGCCGGCGTTCAGCAGCATGATGACAAAGATAAATAGCACCATGATGGCGCCGGCGTATACGATGACCTGGATGATGGCCACAAATTCGGCGCCCAGAAGCAAATATTCGGCGGCCAGCGATCCCATGACGACGATCAGCGACAGGGCGCTGGCTATCGGATGCTTCTGCGCCAGCAGGTTTACCGCTCCCGCCACCGCCAGCGCACCGAAGATAAAGAACAGCAAATAATGAATCATCTAGCTTCTCAGGGCCACTACCAGCGCCGTGACCAGAATATTGGCGATGGATAAGGGCAACAGGACCTTCCAGCAAAACGACATCAGCTGGTCATAACGGAAGCGCGGCAACGTTCCGCGAATCCATACGTACAGGAACAGAAAAAAGAAAATCCGCAGGGCAAACCAGAACACATGCAAAAGTCCGGCCTGCCAGGAATACGGCCCAAATCCGAAGATCGGGCCCGTCCAGCCGCCGAAGAACAGGATCGAGGCCAGGCAGGCGACGGTGAACATATTGGCATATTCGGCCATGAAGAACATGGCGAACTTCATCGAGCTGTATTCCGTGTGATAGCCGGCCACCAGTTCGGTTTCGGCTTCCGGCAGATCGAAAGGAATGCGATTGGTTTCCGCGAAGGCCGCGCAGATATAAATCAGGAATGCCACCAACTGACAGCCGGTGAGGATATTCCAGTTGGGCAGCCAGCCCCAGCGCAGTCCGTGCTGTGCGGTCACAATCTCCTGCAGGCTGAAACTGCGCGCCAGAATCAGCACGCCGACCAGCGACAAACCCAGTGCGACTTCGTAGCTGACCATTTGCGCGCTGCCACGCAACGCGCCCAGCAGGGAATATTTGCTGTTCGAGGCCCAACCCGCCAGGGCAATGCCATACAAGCCGATCGAGGTGATGCCCAGAATAATCAGCAGCCCGATATTAACGTCGGTAACTTGCAATGCCGTTTGCAGGCCGCCAAGGTGTACCGGCGGCGAGAAGGGAATCACGGCAATTGAGGTCAGCGCCAACGCCAGCGCAATCAGCGGGGCCGCCAGATAAAGCGGCTTATTCACGTAAGGCGGAGTGATATCTTCCTTGAAAATGAACTTCAGGCCGTCCGCCAGCGGCTGGAGCAAACCGAACGGGCCGACGCGCGAGGGTCCCCAGCGGTTCTGTATGCGGCCGACCAGTTTTCGCTCGAACCAGGTCAGGTACGCCACCGAGGTCAAGAGCAATCCCAGGGCAATTACGGTCTTCGCCAGCGCGACCAGAAGGAAAACGGTAATGGGTGACAAGTTCGGCATACTAATCCTGGGAACCCTGCGCTTCCACGACTCCGCGCGCGACTTCTCCGGCGGGATTTTCCACCACCGAGTTCAGTACCTTGGAATAACGTCCCATCGTGCCCGAGGTAAACAGCGTATCGTGCGCGGGAACGATCAATGACGGATCGTCGCCGGCGCTGCCGCGGCCCGCTTCCGGGGCGGTCGTATGCTCGTCGTTGCCGGCCAGCAAGTTAAGCCGCGAGACCGCATAGCCCGGCACCAGGCGCAGGATCTCGTCCAACATGGCAACGGGATCCATAGGACTCAGCTTCGGATTCAGTGCCTGCTCGGTGAGCCACACAGCATGGCGGTCGGGTTCGCCGGACTGTGCGCCGCGCGACTGTCCCATATCCACCAGCAAGGCCGGCCCGGAGGGAACCAGTTTGTCCACCGCAAATCCCATGTGTTCGGCGAGACGCACAATGATTTCCAAATCGCTCTTGGGACCGGCCACATCGGCGGCCTTGCCCAGCATCTGCAGGTCGCCGCAAGTGTTGGTAAACGATCCGCTCTTCTCGTAGGCGGACGCCGCGGGCAACACCACATCGGCGGCCATCGCGGTTTCGGTGAGATACATGTCCTGCACCACGGCAAACGGCTTAATCACGGCAAACGGATCCACCTGATGGCTCACGATGGGATTGCTGCCCACAATGTACAGGACCTTCAGTTTGTCCTCGGCCGCGGCCTGGAACATCTGGGGAAGATTCAGTCCCGGCGTCTTCGAGACTGTGGCCATCCAGTCACCGGACGGCGCCTGACCCACCGGAACGTATCCCGGCAGCAGGTGAGGATACAGGCCCATATCGGCGGCGCCGCGCGAGTTGGCGTAGTCGCCAAGGCAAATAAAGCGGGCCTTGGGTAACGCCTGCACCAGTTTTGCAATGTGCTCGCCCCGCAGATCGGAGCTGAGCGCCACGATCAGTTGTTCTTCGCCGCGCAGTTGATCGCGCAGAGCGGCCAGGGATTCGGCCGTGGTGGCGTTTACTCCTAAACCCTCGGGAGCGGCGCCGGCGCCGGAGAGGAAATCGACAAAACGGCCCTCGCCATTTTCTTCGGCAACCTGGGCAAACGTGGTTGCCTGGCGGCGCAGCTTGATGGCGGCGGAATTTACGACATAGAGCCGCGCGCGGCGCAGGCGAACGTTGGTGCGAATTTGCCAGGCTAGCAGCGGATGCTCATTGGTCGGATCGCCGCCGATCAGCAGGATAGCGGGCGCCTCCGCCACCTCGCGCATGCTGGCGGTACGGCCGGTCTGGCCGCTGAGCGCGGCGGAAAATGCCGGATAATCGGCGGTACGATGATGATCGATGTTATTGGTTCCCAGCGCCACCCGGGCAAACTTCTGCAGCAGGTAATTCTCTTCGTTGGTTGTGTGCGTGGAACCGATCACCCCGATGGCCTGCGGCCCGAATTCCTCGCGGGTTTCGCGAAACTTGAGAGCAATGAGCGCAAAAGCCTGTTCCCAGGAGGCCGGAGCCAGCGTGCCGTTCTCGCGAATCAATGGCTGCGCCAGCCGCTGGCCGGGCGCGAAAGCATCGAAGCCGTAGCGACCCTTGATGCATAGGAAATCGCCATTCATGCCGCTCTTGTCGCGGTTACTGCCGCGAACGATTTCCATGCCCTCCGGCGAGCGGCGGACACCCAGCGTGGTCTTGCACCCGTCGGCGCAAAACGCGCAGGCGGTGCCCACGTGTTTCATCTCCCAAGGCCGGGTTTTATAGCGGTAGGCGCCGCTGGTGAGCGCGCCCACGGGACAGATATCGATGCACATGCCGCACTCTTCGCATTCGAGCGCGTTGCCTTGATTGGGCACGATCAATTGCGAGGAATTCCGGTTGGCGATGCCCAGCGCCCAGACGTCCATGCCTTCGCCGCATACGCGCACGCAGCGATAGCACATGATGCAGCGCGGCCGATCGAAATACACCACCGGCGACCACTGTTCTTCCGGCCGATGATTCTTGATGTCGATGAGCCTGGACTCGGGAGCTCCGTACTTGAAGGTCATGTCCTGGAGCTCGCACTGGCCGCCGGCATCGCAGACCGGGCAGTCCAGCGGATGGTTCTGCAACACGAATTCCAGCATGGCTTTGCGCGCCTGCTTGACCTCGTCGTCGTCCGTGGTGACGGTCATGCCTTCCTGTATGACCGTGGTGCAGGCGGTCTGCAACTTCGGCATGCGCTCGATTTTGACCAGGCACATGCGGCACGCGCCCTGCAGCGAGAGGCCCGGATAATAGCAGAAGGCGGGAATCTCGATCCCATGATGCCGGCAGACCTCAATCAGCAACGAGCCCGCCGGCGCGGTGATCTTTTTGCCGTCAACCGTGATGTTTATGTCAGCCATGAACGTCTTCAAACGGGCACCCCTTGCCGTCCAGGTGCGCTTCAAATTCCTCGCGAAACTTCTTGACGATGGAGATGGCCGGCATGGCCGCGGCGTCGCCCAGCGGGCAAAACGTGCGGCCCAGCATGTTCTCGCTCAAATACGCCAGATTATCGATGTCCTGCATAATCCCGCCGCCGGAGTGCAGGCGCTTCAACGTCTTCTTCAGCCAGTCAGT
>Ga0326728_10005488_pt1 | contig 35474 bp, 26 predicted proteins | sample MB3enrmetagenome_FD_207602 | JGI IMG/M metagenome (GOLD analysis project Ga0326728, IMG submission 207602) | Lab enriched peat soil microbial communities from McLean, Ithaca, NY, United States - MB31MN | ecosystem: Environmental > Terrestrial > Soil > Wetlands > Peat | place: USA: New York...
TGACAACAAAAAATCAGTCAACAAACTCGAGAAGCAACCAGAAGCTCATCATAGGCCCTTGGCAACATCACGTTAACGTTTCCAGAAAACTGGCCGACATTGACTTCGGTGAAAAAGCCCTCATTGACTTGCAAGCTACCGAATTGAAATGGTTCGATCATTGGTTAAAGGGAATTGACAATAACGTAGAAAATGAACCTCCAGTAGAGATTTTCGTAATCGGAACAAATGTTTGGAGAAAAGAAATGGAATGGCCTCTCGCGAGAACTAATTACGTGTCCTATTTTCTACACAGCAGTGGCAACGCGAATTCAGCAAGCGGTGATGGAACACTTGACACAAACGCTCCCACGCTCGAAGAACACCCAGATACTTACACATACAACCCTCGTGATCCGTGCCCAAACATTTGCGAAGATAACCACATGCCGGCCGAAGGCCCATTTGATCAAAGACCTATTGAGTCTAGAGACGATGTTCTCGTTTACACAACGCCAATTCTGAAAAAACCTGTTGAGGTAACAGGACGAGTCCGCATGAAACTATCCGCATCAACGTCGGCTATTGACACAGATTTTTGGGTTCAATTGACTGACGTCTACCCCGATGGCTATTCGATGCATCTGACCGAAGGGATACTACGCGGAAGATATCGGAACTCTCTGGAGATTCCTCAATTCCTCGAGCCGGGGACAGTCTACGAATTCCCCGTGGATCTATGGGTAATCAGCAACTGCTTCCTAAAGGATCATAAGATACGAATTGATATTTCCAGCAGTTCATTTCCTAAATATGATAGAAATCCGAATACTGGCCACAAGTTCGGTGAAGACACTGAGCTAGCTGAGGCAACGCAGACAATTTACCATGACCGCGACAACGTTTCCCAGATAATTCTACCAATAATCGGCTGATCTTTGATAGTTAGAACTCCGTACTTATTATTTCGAATAGATGAAAGAATTTCTTGATCTTCTCTGACAATTTACACCAACCAATTATTCGTAAGTATCTTGCCGCTAAATGAGATTTGGAACCATTTTTTCAGCTGCAAGTTCCGCAGCCACTTCATGATTCGGTCCATGAATGTAAAGCACGGGACACTTTAGTCCTGTTTCAGCGAATCGATGGAGCTTCTCGAGACATTGATCTGGAGTGCCGGCAAGAGCAAATTGATCCACTAATTCATCTGTAACACAATTTACAGCTGCCTGTATGTCGCCCTGAAAGTAATTTCTTCTAACCTTCTCCACCGCATCCTCTGGAATACCAGCCAAGCTAAGAACCATCTTTGGTGTTCGTGGGATTGTATACGTACCGAGGATTTTCTTCGCGAATTGTTTCGCTTCATTTCCATCTTCTGATATTGAGGTTTCGAAAAAACCTAAAGAGTTAATCTTTGACGGGTCGCGTCCGACAAGTTTAGCTTTCTCTACGACCTTGGAAATCGCATATTTCGTGTACTTTAACGAAAAAGCTCCTCTGCGTGTTATTAGTAGTCCATCCGCTAACTCACCCACAAGATCTAGCATTCGAGGTCCTATGGCGCCCAAGAATACTCGTGAATAGGGCTTCAGTTGAGGTTGAGAAGTAGTTAGAGAGAACGCTTCACCATTGTAAGTAAAGTTGTCAGAAGCGGACATTCCGCGTATGATTGCAAAGGTATCTCTTATGGCTTCGATTGGTTTTGCCTTAAGGCTAAAAGATTTGATCAATCGTTCTGCTGCACCGAGGCCCAAGATGAATCTGTTATTTGACATTTCATTCAAGGTTGCAGTCTCGACGGCTAGAGTGTGAGGATGCCTTCGGAATGGACTCGTAATTGCTGTTCCGACTACTATTTGCTGAGTTGCATGCAAGGCTGCAGCTGAGAGCTGCATGGAACTCCTATCATCGCCTTCCTGAACCCATAGACTGCTAAACTTCAACTTTTCAGCAAGGGCGGCCAATCGCACAAGTCTCTGGCATCCAACATCGCCCCCGAAACCTATGCCTATCGATTCAAAATCGTTCATGTTCGGAATATATGGATAGAAGCTAATTCAGTTTTTGATTTAATCGTCCGAATAATTTTTCAGGAATTGTTTTTTGTTTCGAAATGGGGCAGCAATTTCTTTGCGTACATCCTAATGGTCTCTTGATCTGGACCGGAATAGAGTGATACTTCAGTGGTTCCGATTTCGCGGAACTTTGAAATGAGGTCGATAAGGTCAGTCCAATTTGCGCAGAAGTACGTGCTTCTTAGCAACTCATCCTCTGTCACGGTCTCTCCCATGGATTCGAGTCTTCGTGGGTCCGGTTCATTCCATGATCCTTTGGCGATGATTCCTGCAGATTGTCGTGCGGATTTCAGAAAAGAATTTTTGTCCTCTAAAGTGAAACTAAGTGACACTATTTTCTCCATAGTGTCGGGGTTTTTGCCGGCTTCTCGTGCTCCTCGTTCGAAGTTTGGAAAGATCATGTTCTTGCATCTCTCATACGAGTTATTAGCGCTCAGGGTTATGAGACCGTCACCACTTCTGCCTGCATAGAATGCTGATTTTGCTCCCACTCCCGAAAAGTATACTTTAAGTTCGGTTTTTGGTTTGGTGTACAGATAGATCTGTTTCATTTTGAAATATTTACCATTGAAATCGAAATAAGAGTTAGTCGACCAGAGTTTTCTCATTAGTGTGACGCCTTCGACTAGCCTATCCATACGTTCCTGCCAGTTTGGCCAGGAGGTTAAGAAGTGTGTCTCATTCATCGCTTCACCAGTACCAACGCCAACCCGGAATCTTCCCGGATACATGTTGTCAAGTGTTCCGCATGCTTGCGCTACGATAGCAGGATGGTATCGTGCTCCAATTGGTGTGGTAACGTAAGGTCCGACTCGAATTTTGTTTGTTCGTTCAAGAGATGCTCCTATGAGTGACCATACATATGCTGAACGATTGCTGCTGTGAAACCAAGGCATGAAGTGATCCCCCAACCACGCAGTATCGAATCCAAGACTGTCAGCCAAGGCAACGCAATCGCGAAATTCACCTGGATCTTTCTCGTTTTCACCAAGATCGAGAGATAGTCGAAGCGATGAGCTGGTATGCATGCTGATTCAAGTCTCCGTAGGATTTGACATTTCTAGGTAAATGTACCGGATTACATGAGGATAGAGTAAATGTCGTTCTCACAATTGTAGCGCGTATTCTCCACATGAAGTTGAGGTAAAAGAACACAACCTCATGTAAAGAGAGGTATTTGTTGCTGAAGTAATTGCGATGGCTTTGTCCCGTAGGATTATCAAGCTAAAGATGACGTGTAGGTTCTCATGCAATCTCCGGGTCACATTAACTCGCCATCAAGAGAAATCGAAAAAATCTCTGACAACGCCATATCTATGAACATTCCATCGCTTAATCAGGAGACGGTACAGGTTCATGTCAACTGTCAAAATTGCGGTCACGCTGCACGTAATCATTTCGCTGAAAATTCCCCGATAAGAAAGCGTTGCTTGGAGAAGGGATGTGTATGTAGTTGGGCCTGGGATGGCAAAACCGGGACTAGAGAAAGTTAGGTTTTATTAGGATTAAGGTTGAAAGAGAAAACCAGTCCTCGATGATTCGTTCTTCTGCTTTACCATAATATTTCAGATAGAGTGCAAGCTTTGCCTTTGTGGCTTCGCTCTCATCGCATTGTAAGTACCGTGCTTTTCCGACGAACTTGTTTCCGCTGATCTCAAAATTGACTTCAGGGTTGTTCTTGATGTTTCTCATCCAATCGGTCTCTCGACCTTCATGGCTCAGATATATGATGCCGCCTGCAGCTGCAAACCATAGTTCCACCCGATGAGGCTTGCCTGTTTTTCGGCCTGTGGTTGTTAGATAGATGAATTTCTCTGTTCCTAGCTTGCCATCTTGTGCTCGGGCAACCTGAATATCTTCAATTTTTGTGTCGGCCAAGAACCAACAGCTGCGTAAACCGTTCACATCAATTTAAGAATGCTAATTTGAATCGTCCGGAATCAAACACTAACCGAACGTTTGCCCGTTCTGAGAAGAATTATCGATATCAGAAGGAAGGTATACGATGCTGCGATCAACCACGAGTGAGGATATCCAAACGAAACGACTAAGATTGAGAAAGCTATTGGAGACCAGAAACCAGCGAACATCTGAATATTGTTAACCCAACTTACTGCCAAAGTCTCATATTCAGGTCCCGCGGGACGAACTTCTCTCGCAGCAGCGAATCCTATTGTCAGAGCCGCCGAAAGACAAAACCCGACCATTATCGATGAGATGGCTGCGAAATAAATAGTCCCGAGTGAAGCTATTGATAATCCTAAGGCCAAAGTCGCTCCGGAAATGAAAAGCAATTTCCTTGCATTTCTTGTCTTGTCGTGCAGCAATCCGAATATTGGCGATGCAAGGATCGCTGAAAGCGGAGCTAGGCTTCCTATCAATCCTGCTAGAGCAGTTCCCACTTTTAGTGCATCTGTGAGATAATATGCCATAAAGGTCGTTACGAGACTCGATCCGCTTACAACACCGAAAAGTTCCAAGTTAAGAAGCAGCAGCCATCTGTCTGATAGGATTCTGCGAAGGTCAGAGACTCTAACCGTAAAATGTTCTGAAACACTATCCTTCGGTACGAGAATTATCAATGAAAGTGCGGAAAGAAGACCTAACCCTCCACTGATAACAACGCTCAGACGCCAACCTACAACTTCAGCCAGAACGGACCATACGAAGAACCCTATTGCCCCTCCTAGGTAGAAGACAGCGTTGAACCATCCGACGCTCAATCCTTCGGCCTCTCTCCGGAAATACTTAGCGATCAACGTTACACCTGGAGCGAAGAAAAGCGCCATTCCTAAACCTACAAGAAACCTCAGCAGGATAATTTGGAAGAACTCTGTACTGAAAGCACAGAGAAAGGCAGCAAGGGAAGCGATCACGGTTCCGTAAACCGCGGTCTTCTTCGGGCCAAACTTGGCTGCCAGCACACCTCCAGGAATTTGAAATATTCCTAGACCCAAGTAGAAACTACCCGTAACCAGACCTAGTCCTGAAATGTTCTGGTTAAAGTCAGGGGCGACCAACACGAAAATGGCCGCCATATTAAACCAGTTAATACCGTAGATCGTTCTAGAGAGTATGAGCGAAGCAACCGCGCCACGATTTATAATTCCCTTCAAAAATTCTGAATCCTACCAAAAAAATGAATTAAAGTGGTAGAGCGGATAATCTTTCTAGATAGATGAACAGTGCTCTACTCAAAATGTGTGAGTAACTATGAAAGCAATTCGAGTCCATGAATTTGGGCCTCCTGATGTTATGCATGTCGAAGAAATCCCTGATCCCATACCGGGTCCAGGTCAGATTCTAATCAAAATAAAAGCCATTGGAGTGAACCCTACTGATGCATACACCCGGTCAGGAGCTGGCGCCAAAAAAGTATCCTTACCGTATACGCCTGGAATTGATGCTGCAGGCCTTGTTGAATCGATTGGAGAATCCGTAGCTGACCTAGCTGTAGGCGCACGGGTTTACACGTCAGGTACAATTACTGGCGCATATGCGGAGCGGGTTCTTTGTACGGAATCACAACTTCATCCACTACCTGCCAACGTTTCTTACGCACAGGGTGCAGCGATCAACATACCTTACGCTACTGCTTACCGTGCTCTGTTCCAACGCGCAAACGCAATTGCCGGAGAAGTGGTTTTAGTACATGGTGCGTCGGGTGGCGTGGGAATAGCGGCTGTCCAAATTGCAAGATCAAATGGCATGATAGTGATAGGAACAGCGAGTACTACGAAAGGCAGAGAGCTGGTGCTGAAGGAGGGAGCCCATCAAATATTGGATCATTCGAAGTCAAACTATCTTGACCAATTACTTGCTTTAACCAACGGGCGAGGCGTGGATGTTGTGCTTGAAATGCTCGCAAACGTGAATCTTGCGAAAGATCTGAAGATTCTGGCGATGGGCGGACGCGTAGTAATAATAGGCAGCAGAGGTAAAATCGAAATTGATCCTCGCGAGGCTATGCTGCGGGATGCAACGATCTTAGGTATGCTTCTATTCAATGTTTCAGATCGTCAAGCTGCCGGAATCCATGCAGCACTATTTGCCGGATTAGAAAATGGTTCGTTAAGACCAGTTGTCGGTAAGGAGATGTCCCTTGAGGACGCATCGCGAGCACACCGGGAAATAATGGAGCCTGGAGCCTACGGTAAGATAGTCTTAATTCCATGAAGTTCACTTGCGACGATTTCGTCTGCATACCAGAAGCGTCGACAACCCGGCGACCGTGAAGAAAATTACGGATATTCCGCTGAACTCTGGAACGGGTATGTTACTCTGATTAAGATCAACCTCTTGGACGGATGACGTTGTTCCACTTGTGATAGATGCGTTGAAGTTGTCAGGAAGGAAACCGGGGCTAGTCACGGAAATAGCGTAGTTACCAGGTGGCAGAAACATTTCATAAATTCCGTCATATGTGTAATAAGTCCATCCTAAGCTTCCGGTGCTCGAAACTGAGACCGGAGACCAGCTCAGAGGCCGAAATTCACTAGTCCACGTGAAACCTAAGACCGTTCCTGAAAGTAAACCATTCAGGTTTACTTGGAAAATTCCGCTCACTTCACCGCTACTTTGTCCGCCATTCAAAAGCCAAGCACCTAGCTGGGAGTACGGACCGAAATGATTTATCGACATCGTGTGACCGACAAAAAGACCACTCAACGCGCCATCCTCTGTGAAACTTACTCCTGAAACAGCAGTAGTTCCTGGAATGACGTGATACGATTCTCCAAGCAGGATACCTGCTACGGGTGGGAAATAATTTGGAGTGTTGCTAGAGGTCGATGCATACCAATTCACTGTGTCCAATTCGGCGCTCCAACCTCCGGCATAGTATGGCGCTCCCGCTATACCCGTACTTAGGAAGTATGGAAATGCAAGTTCATCGACCTCAAAATCGTTCCCACCAATTTTCGTTTCTGATTTAGCGCCCCCTGTAAAAATTGGATCACCATAGTAGAGAAGTGTATTATCTGGTGTAAGCCTGCCTCGCGGAGGCAATTGCGGTAACCCCGCCATCAAGACGTTGAGTTGAGTCGTGCCAGACGGCAGGTAGTTAGTTGTTTGGGTGCTCGATTCGCTGCCGTTGCCTGCTCCGAAATCAAAACCATTTGTTCCATCTGCCGCTTTCGCTACTCCAATCCCTGCCGAGTAGACACCTTCACTTGACATCCATTCTCCAACGAGTCTGCCATTCTCATCGAATAAGCGGAGACGAGCTGAGAGAATTGTATCAGTTGGGGTGATTATGTTTTCTTTCGTGAAACCAATTTGGATGTTAACGTTTATTCCAATTATAAGATTGATACTAATATCAGCAACTTGACCCTGCTCAGCAGAGACGACTGAGCTTTCACTTTGAATGTACCCGTAGGTCCAAGCTCTAAACTCGTAAATCCCGGAAGGAAACGCTGTCGGTAAGTAACCATAGGATGGTCGAAACCTCTCGTTGAAAATTGTTAACGCATATGATGTGTAGCCCCCGACGTTTTGGTATTCGCCTTCTTCGCCGAAAAAGGCTGATTGCGCGCCATCTCCCGGTTGAATGTTTTGACCACCTCCATTTACGCTCAGTGATGTTACCGCGCTGTTTTGAAAAAGATTGGAGCCGAAGGGTGCGACGTTCGCCATGAACGATGGTTCTTCGCCGAAGTTATCTACGTAGGTGCTGTTCTGGTAAATTCCAATGTCTATTTCCTGTCCGTTCCAAACCCAATTTCTAGCGACACTTGGCTGTTCCCAATCGTTGCTCGTAACGGTCCAAAGGAAGCCAGCGCCACGATTGAGGTGCTCGCTGATGCTGATCCCTGTTCCACTAAGCGTTACTGATACTGGGTCAATTTCATTTTGCAGATAGCCTGCTGCCCAAAGGTTTGGCGCATATGTTCCTGCAGGGATTCCGTAGTTTTCTCCATTCCAAGTGTCGTTGATACCCCAAAACTCGATAGATGCAATTCCAGTTTGGATCGCATTGCTGTTTGCACCTGATGGATCGTTAGGATCACTCGTCGTGGCTTGTTTTGTTAGTATAGTGTCGTAACCATTATGTCGATACGTTCCAGAGCTGTTGGTTAATCCAACTGAAGTAACATTGAAGGAAACGACATGGCCAACTGGATCTAGAAGCGCGCCGTACACGTATCCTGCTCCAGTGTTTATCGTGCTCGTGGATATGGTTCCTGCTATGTTATGGAAGTAGACTGTCGTGTTGACCCAACTACTGAGACGTAAGTCAATCGGGACAGACACATCACCAGCCCACTCGTCTGGCGTTACGTTAAACGAGAACTCTTGGAAAGTTGCTCCATCAACCGCTGCTTGAACATATCTGAAAACCCAAGCCCGTACATAATACGTACCAGGGGTTAACCCGTTAATCCAAGTCGAATAAACTTGAGGGACGTGACCGTCGAGATCTCTAGGAGCCCCATACAGACCTGACATTCCGAACTGGAAATTGAATGGATTACTAGTACCACCCTGAACAAACCAGTGCTGTGGTGGACCGACACCCTGCGGATCCTGAGTCTGATCGGTCGATACTGGATCGGAAACTTGACTTGATGAAAATCCGTTGCTCGTGGTATAATCGTACCACGGAAACGCGATCGCGCTTCCGGATCGTGGATCACCACAAGAATCTGCATGCGATCCTCCAGCATAACTTTCCTGGCCGCCAGCGATGCATGGCAAAGGAGACCAGGAAACCAAATTGGCAGCAGGATCAGGGAGGTGATTCACTGTCGGAGCATCGTAAAGTTCTATCTTAATGTAGGAACTTTCAGGCCAAGGTTCTTCTCCAAACTCATGCTTAGTGTACACTGCGCCGTTAATTACAACCCCAGGATCCAAGTAACCGTCAAAGTGAAGCGACTGTCCCTTCAGCACAGTAACATCTGACGCAATCAATTGTTGAGGGTAGCCAGCAGCTTCAGCATAGAGATCGTATATGCCTGTTGCTACCCCTTCGACCTCATAATGGCCTTGAGCAGTGGCGTTAAAGTAGCCAACAGCATCCGTGCATCCAGGAGGCGAGGGCGCAATAGGCGGACATGAAACCAGTTGAGCACCCGTATAGGGATCAAGTTTGATTTTCATATGCGCCACAACTTTCCCAGCCTCCTGAATTGCTCCTCCGTTCAGGGTTGGATTGTACGTGCCGTATCGAATTGTCCCAGTTATGACAGCCGGGTCAACTTCACCCTTCACAAGTAGGACCGGCCAATTTTGAGTTGGCACCCAAGTACTGTTTAGTTCACCAGATCCAGGTGAGGTAGAGTAAAGATACATCTTGAAGAAATATGTCCCGGCGATCAACGGGGCCGACACGGCATTGATTCTAACATAGTACCATTCTGAACCCGTCGTGAAGTTGATGAACTGATTAGGAGTGTTCGAGTCAGCGGTCACATAAACAATTGTCCATCCGGGACCATATCGATCATACGGTGAAAGAGTCTTCGTGACAATATTCGCGTAATTATCCGTGAGAGTTGATACGACTTGTTCACTGACTATGCCACCAAACTCTGGCGGAATCAGAATAGCCAGCGTCGTCCAGCCGAGATTGCTTGTGAAGTCAGATGATGTAAGTCCAAAGATTAGATCACCAGTTGACCCGGCTAAGATCGCGCCATAGGGAGAATATGCGCTTCCCTGAATGTTTGGTGGCTCATAACCTGGAGAAAGATCAGAAGAGGTGACGGTTGGAAATCCGGCATAGGAATTCTCGCCTGCACCAGGCCAAACGTAACCAAGCAAACCATTGACGTGAGGGTCGAAATTGTTTACATGAAATGGAGAGTTAGGCGATGAGTTACCCAACGTATAATGAGAAGAGGCAGGCGAAACTGCTGCAAGCGAACTAAAAACGAAAACTACGATCGCTATCGTAGCGACTAAATTTTTCTTCAAATCATACTCCCTCCCTGACTTATGGCTTGCCGCAGACCAAATGCAAACCATAAGGTTTCATATTAACGATGCATCGAAATGGACGAACGAATCCCATTGTCCATCTATGCGTAGCTTCAAACTACTTGATTTTGGATTCTAACGGAACAGTAGTGTTAGTGTCATGCACGCCTGGAATCTTCGATATTTTAGTCTCAACAAGATTTGAAATGTGCTGCGGCGGAGGCAGTACGAAACTCTTCTCCACTTCCAGTTCAGCCAGCATATCGGTTTTCCCGAATAAGCGATGGACTCCATGGACTTCCGGAAGTTCAGCCAATTTCGCCATAATCTCTTTCGCTCTTACTACATCACATTGAATGAAAACGAATCCTCTGATAGTCGGACGATTAGAAGGCGGCGCATCTCGCATACGCGACTCAATTGGAATTATCGTCCTCGTGTCAACTATCCCACCCAACTTTCTAATCTTCTCAACAACAACTTCGACCACATTACGTCGAGGATCAATTTCTGTTTCCGGCAACTCAAGAACAGCAAGCAAATCAAATTCACCTGTAATGAGATGTATTTCACGGACCTCCGGAAAAGGTTGGATTTGGTCGAACACTGATTTCTCGAGTCCAGGTTGCGTTTTGATCAGAAGAAAACTTCTCAACCACATCACAGTCGAAATGAATTCATCAGTTTTCAGCAATGGCATGATATAAGGACTTGTAAGTTGCCTAAAGCCAACGCTAGAGCTCCATCATAATCGAGCCATACACAGAAGTGCATCTGGAATTGGTTGATGTTTGGAGTTCAGTTTAACTCAGAGTGGCTGTGGATACGGAGTAAACCGGCGGGAGCCATTGGTATAGTAACGATTACGCTCAATTGTATCGGGTCCGATTCAGTAGAGTAGTTATTGCAAAAATTTGAACAATACCATGCCGTAGCGTCCTAGACTATACTGTGAAGATGGACTGATCTGTTTTATTGTAGACCTAACAGGGATTGTTGTTTGTTGGAGCGGGAGAAAATGCCCGTATGGAACCTGGTACTCAGTGGGTATCCTGGCGCAGGGAAGACTGTGCTAGCCCGACGTTTAGTTACGGATAATTCCAATTTCATACGACTTAGTGTTGATGACATCAGATTGATGTATTTCGGTTCTACTGAACCATCTCAAGACGAAGAATTTGTCTACAACTGTCTAGCCTCGCTACGTGATCTAGCGCTGAGAACCGGCTACAGTTCTATACTAGACTGTACCGCACCCACAAATACCACAAGGGAATTCTTGTTGAATACGAAAGTGGAAAACGCAATTAGATTACTCGTACAGATGGTTGTTGACAAAAAAGAATTGGAGAGACGAAACCAAGCGACAGGCATAGCCGGTGCTGTAGACGCTTGGGACAGATCATGGCAACCTCCCGCCACCAATATGCCAGTTATGAAATTCAGAAACGACGATAAGAACAGCTTCGAAACCAGCTACTACCTGCTCACCGAACTCCTACGAAGTAAAGTGAACCCGTACCGTCGCAGATTCCTAGGAAACATTTTCCCACGAATCTAAATCTGGGCGGATCTGTCAGGCTTAATACGTCCCCTGCCGACCTCTAATATCGGCGCCGGGGTAGCCTAGCTAGGTAAGGCGACAGTGTCTCCTGCGAACAACATCTGTTCAGGAACGTTGAACCTCGAGATCGGTAAAAGTTGGGTCAAGATAGCTGTTGGCCCTTCGGGCCGCGTGGGTTCAAATCCCACCCCCGGCGCCAATTCAAGAACCCCCGGTGGTTAAGGGAGATATTCTCTCACTAGCGTAGACGGTTGTTCATCCTGAAACGTGCCTGAAGAAGGAAGTAGGTGGCAAGTACGCCCGAAACCACCCAAATATGGGTAAAATTATGATTTACGACGCCAATCGTCGGCGAATGGTCGTCTCAATGTGCGAAGGATCGATTAGGTATGTGGGTAAATGAGGGTAAATTTGAGCCTAATCTGGCCTCGGTGGGCGGATTTCGCCTCGAACATGTAAGCTCCCGTATGGTCATGAGCGGACTTGTTCATGGATTAAATTCCGTTTGATCTTGATACTTAAGTCGGCTGCGTCATTTTCGACATTGGTTATGACATAGGCGCATAAATATCAAGTGATGAATGCCCAAATGATCAATTTCCTACAGTATCAAACCAACATGTATGCTCCTGCAGGGTCATGAGTCACGATAGCTGTGTTATAGGCCTATGGACTCGCCTACTCAATTGTCATGCTTTAATTTCCCGCTGGAACGCTTCTTAGCTAAAAGTTCTCGCAGCCGAACATATTATAATATTTTCATATCTATATATACATTTTTAAGAGAGATCAATATGTTGATGAATTAGATACACATGGGACAGCAGAAGATCGGGCATGTTTTGAGAGCATATACTTTCAAGATAAGGAAGGCGCAGTTTCATTCCCCAGACCGAGTATCTTCTCCTGCGCAACTCGATCATTGGATGAATGTTACTGAGAAACTATGTGAAACAAACATTACCAGTTTTGCGCCGTTGAACGACGACGAACATGATCATCTATACGGTAGCTGGTACCATGATCAACGGGGAAGATCTTTCGATGGTTGGTTGACGGAGAATTATTCCAACAAAGTCTAGGCTTTGCCGTACTCTTCCTTTAATTCACTGAGATATTGGGTTAGCCTCTCGGGCTTGTTCGTTTCATCTATCTTAGCCCATTTGGCTATCAAAATATCCTGTGCTTCGATATCGCTTTTACCTTGCATCTTGAGAACGATCATGGCCTCAGCAACTTCTGGATGAGGCAACAAATCGGCCTTAAACATTTCTCGTTGAAATCTCTCGCTGCGCCTCTCGGTCATGGAATATGGCCCCCGTTTTGGATATAGCGAACGTGACGTTGTGCCAATCAGTGTCGTCGTGACTTTGCAGCTTTTCGCCGCTTATGTTTCAGCGATGATCGATGTTGACGTTTCACATGTTCCCATACGCCGTCAGCCATACGTTTGAATGCCATTCCGCATTCCTGACATTTTCGAGCAATCATCTTAGCCAAATACTATCAGAAGAATATGACTCGCTACGTGTAATAAGGTTAACAATACACCTGCAACATCGGCCTCCTGCTAGGTCTCATCGGCGCTACTTGCTATACCGAGGAAAACGTAGCCTATGATTAGCCTATGATTAGGCTATGATTAGGCTATGATCCGGTTCATGATCTGCCTAATGTCGGGTCATCTTTATTTCAGTATCTCTATGCCTGTAACGGTATAACCGCATATCTTTATATTGCCGGGTGCACTGTTACCATTGGTAACAGAGGGTGAGAAATGTGGGTAAATTGTCAGTCGTCGTTCCCGATGCCTTGGAGCGCAAATTCCGGTTCGCGATAGCAGTCATGAAGAATGGTAAGCAGGGAGACCTGTCAGACGCTGTTATTGAAGCGATTGAGGATTGGCTCAAGAAGCGCGAAAAAGCCCTTGCACGCGGGACGGCGCGAGCTACCTCACGCAATCAGGAAAACACATGTCGACCTAATTTCCATGCTAACAAAATGTAACGGGATATCTCTATATGAAGGTAAAGCTAACTCTATATAACTGAACTCTGGTTAAAGATATCGGTTAGTGAAAAGTTTGGGCAGATTGTTAGTTCTCGTTCCCGATGACTTAGAGCGCCGACTCCGGTTCGCAATAGTGTCCATGAATATTGAGGGCGGTAAGAAGGGGGGCTTGTCAGCCGCTGTTGTTGAAGCGCTTGAGGAGTGGCTCAAGAAACACAAAGGAGCCATTGAACGTGGTGGCATGGGCGCACATTAATTTCAACGAGAATTCAATATTAAAATCACAGCGTAACCTAGGTTCAAATTAACCGTCACAATTCATATGTTCGCAATCAGAAATTAGTCTCGGAACCTAACAACACCAAACCAAGCTGTTGGCCCGAAGCGGTTGCCGAAGGCAAGTGTAACGAAGTGACGCAGTGACGAAATGGAACCAGCTGGGATTCAAATCCCACCCCCGGCGCCAATTCCCAAAGCCAGCAATTGCTGTAACATAACGTTTGCAGCTCTAAACCAAAAATGCATTCCAAAAAATCGAAAACCGCTAGTGCACTACTGTTCTTTAGAAGTGACTAACTCAATTGCAACGATGAGTTCTGGATTTTCTCAACACGAATGCTGGGGTTCTAGTTTCGTTTCTTGGTGAAAAAGCCTGAACGGGATTGCTGCAAGTAGCGCTCCCAACAAAGGCCCGATCAGATACACGAGTATATTGCTCCAGCGACCAGAAGAGAGAGCAGGCCCAATACTTCTGGCAGGATTGAAGGACGCTCCAGTCAAGGGTCCGATCAGTAAGATGAGAAGGAATAGTGTCCCTCCCACAAGAGCGGCTTGTCTAGTTGGGCGCCGGACATAGAAGGTCGCAGTTAACGCGGCTGAGCACAGCAGAAACGTTCCAATCGCCTCAAGCAAAATACCATAAAGAGGCGTTACTCCGAAGGCAAGCTCGGTCGAGCCCAAGTCAGCAGGCATAACCGATTGATTCAGGAAAAACAGACGCAGCGTGAAAGCAGCTACGATGCCACCTAATGCTTGGAAGCACAGATAGGGCAGAACTGTATCAGTTCCAGCTTTTCTTGCGAAAACATGCGCTAAGGTTACAGCAGGATTAATGTGCGCACCTGAATGTTTGCCAAGGAGCAGAATGACTAACGCAACTGTTCCACCGAAAATACTTGCGACAAACACATGGGCAGTTATTCCGTTTATGAATGTACTAACTATGACTGAGCCTGCGCCGAAAAGTACGAGCAGATAGGTTCCGATAAATTCGGCGGAACATTCCTTCTTGCATTTAGCGCAATGAACCGAACCCAATCGCCTAGGTCGCCTTTCGAAGCCGTGCGTTTACTCTGTTTTTTTGAATAAGCCGATGACCTTCGATTCTATCTCGCTTCTTATTTTGCGAACCTCTTCGATAGGTTTCCCCTTGGGATCGTCGATATGCCAATCGATCAGTTTCTTCTCCATCTTGACAACCAAAGGCTTTGGGCATACGTCCTGAGCTCGGCAGCCCATTGTGACGACGTAATCGGCATCTTCAATCATCTTATCCGTCAAAATTTTTGGTTTATAGGTGGATAGGTTGATTCCTCTTTCCTTCATAGCTTCAACAACGATCGGATTAACTGTCGATGATGGAACTGTGCCAGCGCTTATGGCATCGGCTCCGTATTGGCGGGCGAAAGCTTCAGCCATCTGGCTACGACCTGCATTCTCTACACAGACGAAGAGGACTTTCTTCATGAGTGATATTCCTCGATTAGGCTGAAGCCTTTAGCGACCATGCCCTTGACTGTCGAGTTTGCTATCTTGTAGAATACCCACTTGCCATTACGTCGTGAACTCAAAAGCCCGGCTCTTTCGAGTATTCCAAGATGATGTGAGGTGGTTGGTTGGGTTAATTCTAGTGCGGCCATAAATTCACACGAGCATAGTTCTTCATCAGCGATCAGTTTCAGTATCTTAAGTCGAGTAGAATCACCGAGAGCTGCGAAGAAGAGTTCAAGCTCTCGAAACGTTCTATCATCTTCATGTATTCTAGATTTCAATTGTGTGATTCGTTCTGTCGGAGTACAAGTTGAATCGGCTAGACCTAGGTTTACTAAGCGTTTGACTCTCGCTTGTGCGATGTTTGTGCTCAAGTTTACCCACGACTGTACACGTATTGACAATCTTAAATATGTTATTCAATTGATTCATATAGAATGCGTTACTTCAAGAAGTCAGTGCGAGCGTAGTCTGAGAAGGAAGTTTCATGTTGCAATGCTGACAGGTTGGTGGTTGTGGTTACGATTTTCATGAATTGGGGGTGCTGTTGGATTGAGTGACGCTTCAGCTGCACTTAATGAGTACTTTGAGGGAACTGTTTTTGTCTGCCATCACGTCGAATCCCTTTGGGCTATCATGCAGGCTTAGGATGTGAGTAACTAGTTTTCTTAGCCCAAGTCGATTGGTGGACGCGAGACGAATGGCTTTTGCGAAATCCTTCGTAGTGTAGACTCGACTTCCGATTAGGGTGATTTCTTTGAACGCTAATTGTGTGAGATTCACTGGGACGGGTTCAGAATGTACTCCGATTATTGCAGCGGTTCCTTGAACGCGCAACAGGTCAGTAAGGTTCAACGCCGAGAACTTTGATCCGGATGCTTCGAAGAGAATATCGAATCCTTCTGGTGCGAGTGCCTGACCGTTAGACTTGAAGTTGGGATCTGACGCGTCAAGGGGATGCAGGCCAATTCTCTTTGCTATCCCAAGTCGGAATTGTGATATGTCTGAGATGGCTACTCTTCGATGGCCCTGATATCTTAGCATGAGACCAATTAGTACTCCTATTGGACCTGCGCCTTGAATCAGAATTTTTGATTTCTTGGATGGGTGATGAATGCGTGAAACTGCGTGAATTGCCACGGCCAATGGTTCGACAAGGGCAACTTCTTCATCTTTGGCGTTTCCGGGTATCCGATGAAGAATCGAAATTGGAACTTTGAGATATTCAGCGCAGCCCCCGTTGAAATCTATGCCCGGAAGTCTCAAGTTGCGACAGACGTGGCTTTGGCCTGATCGACAGGCGAGGCAAGTCCCGCAATTTATCAGAGGGCGTACGGCTACCCTGTCGCCTATTCGCAGCCTGCGACGGCGATATTTCATTTCGACTATACGTCCAACGATCTCGTGGCCAGGGATTAGCGGGGCTTTGGCTCGCGGATGTCCTCCTTTCTGAATTGTCATGTCGGTGCCGCAGATGCCATTGTAAATTACTTCCACTAACGCCTCATCTGAACCAATAAGTGGTTTCGCAACCTCCTCTACTTTGAGATCATGAGGGCCTTTCCAGACGAGGGCTTTCATGTGGCTGTCCAGCCGCCATCAACCCAAATTATTTGGCCAGTTACGTAGTCGGAGGCTTTGGACGCAAGGAAGACCATCGCTCCTTTGAGATCTTCTGGCTCCCCCCATCGTCCAAGTGGAATTCTAGAGATAACATAAGCTGAACGGTTCGCGTCATTCTGAACGGCTAAATTAAGTTCAGTACGAATGTAGCCGGGTCCGACGGCGTTGACATTTATTCGATATTTAGCCCACTCAGCGGCTAAACTTCGAGTGAGGCTCCCAACGCCACCTTTGCTACTTGCGTAACCGATGAGGTTTGGAACTCCAAGTGAGGCCCAGAGTGAAGCAATATTGATGATCTTGCCACCCTGGTTCCTTGCGATCATTTCTCTTGCGACTTCTTGACAGAAGAAAAATGTTCCTTTCAAATTCAAATCTATAACCTGACTCCATTCTTCTTCAGTCATTTCAACACTCGGCTTACGGATTATAGTACCCGCGCTATTCACTAGTACGTCGACCTTTCCGAATTCACGAAGCGCCTCCTGCATCGCAGCTTGAATTTGCGAACGGTCCGAAACATCAACCATAACTTGAACGGCGTTCCTCCCTAGCTTCCGAACATCTTCTACGACTAGTTTCAAGGCCTCCTGATTCCTAGAACAGGCAACAATGTCAGCTCCTGCTTCGGCTAGGGCTATGGCGGCCGCCGCTCCTATTCCTCGTGAAGCACCCGTTACGATCGCAGTCTTGCCGCTTAAATCGAATAGACTACGTGGCATTAATCGTGCACCTCAAACGCTGTTTCATAGCTAGTATCGTTTTACTGGCTTAAAACTCAACAATACCTCCGATGTAAAAGTGGCTTGAACCTTTCATTACTAAACGAAAAGGCAGTTAGGAATTCTTCAGTCACCGAACTGAATAAAATTAAATTAAACTTACATGAAACGTCACCTGATTCGATGATCATCACAGACGTTCGTACAACAGTAATTCACCTTCCATTCATACGTCCCTACAGATGGACTTTTGGAAGTATGCAAGGTGCAACTTCTCTAATTATTCAAATCTCTACTGATGAAAATACCGTCGGTGTGGGTGAAGGTACATGTCCCTTTTATCCGAATATTTCTCCGGATATTTCTAAGTTGATTGTGGACTCATCGCGGCAATTGTTATTGAATGAAGATCCTTTCGACATTGAACGAATAATTCTGAAGCTGTATGCTTTTGCAGGCTGGCACTTCGCTCGACACATGGCTAATTGGGTCTTTGGCGGTGTTGAAATGGCTCTATGGGATTTAGTTGGAAAGACATGCAAGAGACCGCTGTATCAATTGTTCGGAGGTTGCCTGAGAAGAAAAATACCTTTCTTCGGTTTTGTCTTCAGGGATAACATCGAAGTAATGGTAGGTGAGGCAAGAAAATATGTTGAGGAGGGGTTCAAGACACTCTATCTGAAAGTCGGTCTTGATGAAGAGGAAGAACTGCAGCAGATTGGTAAGATCAGAGATGCGCTTGGATACAATGTTGCTTTAAGACTGGATGCAAACGAAGCTTGGACACCTGGAGCGGCCATAAGATTCATCAAGAAAATGGAGCGATTCGAACCCGAATTTATAGAGCAACCCGTCTCAGCATCAGACCTAGACGGCATGATTAGGGTTCGAAACGCGGTCGGCGTCCCGATACTTGCAGACCAGTGTTCACGAACGCTATCGGAAGCCAGCAATGTGGTTAGAAGAGGCGCGGCAGATGCTCTGTCGACAAGCCCACTAGACGCTGAAGGTATAGCGGGTTGCAGAAAAGTGGCTGCAGTAGCCGAGGCCGCCGGGTTACCAGTAATCATGCATAGCAATGTTGAGACTGGGCTTGCCACAGCATCATTTTTGCAAATTATAGCTTCGACACCGAACTTCCTTTACGCTAACCAAACGGAACTGCCTCACCTTTCAGGCGACATTCTAAAGGACACGGGGCTAAAATTCGAGAATGGCTGCCTTGAAGTACCGGATAAACCTGGACTAGGCGTTGAACTTGATTGGGACAAAATTAGGAAATACGCTGATATCTACACAAAGAGCATTGCAAAACAACCCACTAAGCCCGAACCATTCAGCGCAACCCCAAGGACACCTCATCTCTAACCAGCAAAAGGCTCTCGTGACAAGCACGAATTCTAGAGTAACGATCCAGTACTATGTTATAATCCGAAATGTTTGAAGATATAGTATTTCGGAAAATCAAGTCCTAACGTGAAAAGTAAGGAGAACAGAAATGCCGCAGCTACTGCGATGGATGGAATCGGCGGTATGATGAAACCATACACTCCCAGAACGACAAACACCAACAACGCAGCTGAGGTTGAGGCTATCAAAGCTTTTCCTGGGCGCGAGGACCAGAAATGATTTCTCTCTCGTACTATTAACACTCTGAATTGGCTTGTGAAGACAAGAATTAGCAGCGCGAACGTACGTAGTTCTATCCAGGTGAGATGGAAGTAATTTACGCCTAATAGTAGGCCTATTGCACCTTCGATGATCAGAAATATTCCGATCGCGAGCGATGCCCAGGTAAGTTTCTTCACATTCCACAAATTAGGGTTCGTAGTATGCTTGACGTTGTCTGTCGCTAATGACATTGTTACGAAATCATTTGCGAAAATTAAGAGCACCACGCCTAGGACTGAGATGACGAGATCATGGAACCAGAAGAAACCTATGACAAGGATACCTACGAACTGTATGACTTTAGTGACCTTATTGATGACCCAGGTCAGCATTCTCTGATAGATTTCTCGACTCGTCTTGATTGCTTCGAGTATGACTCTTATTCCTGGTTCGGTTAGTACAATGCTTGCGGATGCTTTAGCGACATCCGTCGCGTTGTCAACAGCTATACCTACTTCCGCCTGTTTGAGTGCAGGCGAGTCGTTCACTCCATCACCGGTCATACCTACCAGGTGACTGTCGGTTTGTAGGAGTTTTACGACTTGATATTTGTCTTCTGGGAATATCTCCGCCAAACCGTCATTCTCTTCGAGAATCTTTGTTTGCTCGGTCTCATTCAATTTTGAGAAGTCGCTCATTCGGTAAATTCTTTCGCCGATTCCCACACGTTTTGCTATCTCTCTCGCAATCGAAACGTTGTCGCCCGTGAGCATTTTCGGTATTACCCCTAATGTCCGGAGGGCGTCGATCATTTGTTTGGAGTCTGGGCGTGGAGGATCGGAGAGAGGCAGTAGGCCTACGAGGTGGAGAGTGTTGTAATCGTCATTGTCTGATTTTGCGACAGCGAGCGTTCTGTAACCTAGCGAAGACAGTTCCTCCACCTTAGCCGTAACTCTGCTTCGAGTTTGCTCGTCAACTTTGCAAAGCGAAATCAAGACTTGAGGAGCTCCCTTGACAACTGAGAAACGCTGTTCGTTACCCTCAACTACCGCTTCAGATCGTTTCGTCTCAGGTTCGAAGGGAGTGAATGAGATCTGACGATATGTGTCGTGGCTTGTCGGTAGAGTCTTGCAGTACTCGATCACTGCTAAATCGATAGGGTCTTTTGATTCTTCCTTGGACGCTAAACGAGCATAGTTCGCTACGTCCTCTTTTCTAAATTCAGAGTACGGAATTGGGTCGGCGACCGTCAACTTGTTCAACGTCAAGGTTCCGGTTTTGTCGAGGCATAGTACATCCATCGACGCCGCGTCCTCTATTGAGTCTAGTCTAGTGACCAACACACTCTTTTTTGCCAGTTCCATTGCTCCTGCTGCCAGTACGATTGAGAAGACTGCAGGCAACGCTACTGGAACTGCGCCCAACAGGAAGACCAAAGCGATGGTAGCTATTCGCAGAATGGAGATTCCAAGCACTACTGCGTCAATTGCCACGATAACGAGAGCGCCCGCGCTCAGAAGCATCATGTATTTGATGATGGCGAACATTATCTGCTCTTGATGCGACTTTGGTTTAGCGATTTTCACTAATTCGGCAGTTCTTCCGAAGAACGTGCTGGTTCCAGTGTTGACTACGAGGGCTGTAACTTGTCCTCGCTTCACAATTGAACCGGAGTATAGAATGCTTGAGGCCTGCGCGTTGACTGGGAGCGATTCCCCTGTCAGGGCTGATTGATCAACGGAAGCCGAACCGTCGATTATCTTAGCATCAGCCGGTACCAAATCTCCAAGACTGATCGAGATGATATCTCCGGGCACTATTTCACGTGCATCTCGAATCACCCACTTACCATCACGCAAAACCTTTGCCTTGATCGCCAACCGTGTCTTGAGTATCTCTAGGGCTCGTTGGGAGCTTCGGGAATGATGAAATCCTATCAGAGCGTTCGTTGTCAGAAGTCCGAAAATTATTATCGAATCAAGAAGACGGTTCAGCACATAAGATAATACAACCGTTACTTCTAAGAGCCATGGCATCGGTCCCCAGTATCGTGACAGAAACTCAACTACTGCGCTACGTTTCTTCTCAGTGATTTCATTGAGTCCGAATGTCTGAATTCGCATTTTCGCTTCAGGATCAGTAAGGCCGTCACTTGACGAATGCGTGAGTGTGAATACGTCTTCTAACGTTAGCTGACCGTAATCAGATGTTTTTTTGATACTCAACTTCTTCAGCCAATTTTTGTTTTGGTGACGATTAGGATCAGGATTACCGGAACTAAATCCTCCATGGCAGCCATAACGCGTCAGTCATTCTTCGAAATGTAACTGAATATTTGTACGTCTGATCGAGTGATATACAAGACAACTTCGTTTTTTGTGTGCTTAGTTGGCAGCGCCATCCTCAAACATATGGCGCGTATATTTACCTGGTCCTAAAAGTCCTCTGTACTGAATCAAATACTTATGCGATGAACTTGATTCACCTAACTCATCTGACTTCACCGGATTGATCAAAGGGGAAACTCTGATCACTTCTAGAAAGTATGAAACATTCGTCCAAGGAAATACACTACACGAATCTGATCTCCACATGAAATTCTTCAATTTGATAATTGTTAGCCTCCATGCGTATGTTCCGGTTCCGTGTCCATGCTGCATATGCAACAGCTCTGGCAGGTTCCGCAATGAGTGCACAGAAAGTGGGCTTCGTTCTTGCATTCTGGACAGTTTGCTAACTGAATTTCTGTCATCGTGCAATCCCAATCGATGTTGTTTCTAGTTTTTCCAGCAGACGCCTAGTTCACAGAAGCAATGGTCGCCTTCGACGCAATGATCACATTCACATGAGCATTCATACTCTATGTCATATAACGTATCAAATTCGACTTCTTGCCGAGACATTTCTTGTCATAAGAATCTCGCGAAAGTTGCTCTTATAGAGATCTCATTGTGCACCCACATGGTCCAGTGAGGTTACAGTATTCATGTACACGATTGAACTAAGTCATTTCGGGCGGGGGTCATCTATGCAGGCTATCAGCACCGTCTTTGGTCCTGCGTGTCGCGAATCGCCCGTGGGTTCTTCGCGCTCACAAAACCTCAGGCCCATTATTAATTCGCATAATATGTCATGAATAATTGCAGATTCTGTTACGACTGTTGCGACTGTTGCGATCGTTTCGTGGTAAGCCTGATGCCGCGGAATACTGTAATATATTTCCTGCGCAACGAGACCTGTTTCGGCGCCTAAAAGGTTGAGAGGGAGTGCCTCTATACTCTTAAACGCCGGATGTGAGGGACTGAATTCGGGACATGAGGGAAGTCGAAGTTAAGATAGTTGGCATAGACCGAAAGCAGGTCGAAGCAAAGTTGAACTCTTTAGGGGCTATCAAAACCTTTGACGGGGATCAAGTGACTCTGTTCTTTGACTACCCTGGCAACCCTATCGCCGCGGCCAAGAATCTGCTGCGCCTCAGGAAGACGGCGGACAAGACCCAGTTGACGTTCAAGAGGTTCATTGAGAGTAGGTCACTAAAGATTAGAGATGAGTACGAGGTTTTGGTGTCGGATTTTGAATCAATGCGGCTGATACTGGAATCACTCGGTCTCTCTCCAACCAAACGGATGGAGAAACATCGAACCAGCTACACATTGAATGGCGGAGTCGAAGTTGAGATAGACAAGTACGCTGGTGAGTATTCGCATATACCAGAATTGTTGGAGATTGAGGCGGAGGACGTTGGGACAGTACAATTACACGCCAAGCTACTCGGATTCCAGCCGGAAGAATGTAAGTCCTGGACAACGTTCGACCTAATCGATTACTATTCAAGAAAGAAGACAGAAACATGACTCAAATCGCCAATCAAAGTGCTGTGGGTAAATCGCTGGATGATCCCTCGCTTTTTATCAATCGAGAGGTTAGCTGGATACGGTTCAACTACCGGGTCCTCGAAGAAGCACAGGATACAAGTCAGCCGCTGCTTGAACGTGTGAAATTCCTCGCTATCAGTGGAAGTAATCTCGATGAATTCTTCATGACCCGCGCATCCATCCTTGAGGAGCACATTGAAAGAGGTGAGTTTGAGCCGACTCCCGGGTCTCGGATGACTCCGCTGGAGCAGATGCAGGTGACCAGAAGCGAGATTCTTCCACTTCTCGACAAACAGAAAGAATGTTGGGAGAAGCTTTCTACTGCCTTAGCAAAAGAAAACATACTGATACAGAAACCCCGCGACCTGACAAATCAGAGGAAACGAATGCTCCGTGAGTATTTCCAGAACGAAATACTTCCAGTCATGAAAAAACCTGATGCAGATTACGTTGCGCCTTACATTTCAAATCTACATGTCAACTTGCTTGTAGTCGGAGACGACCCGAGAATGACAGAGGCTTCAACTAAGCTCATGGTTGAGGTGCCTACGGATACTTTTGGTCGATTTATCCGAGTTCCTGACTCAAGTGAGAATCGTGATGTCCTGCAGGAAAATTTCGTATTGTTGGAGGATTTGGTCGCCGCGAACCTGGACCTACTATTTCCATCGGTTCGAGTCCGCGCTTGTTATAAGTTCAGAGTAACGCGAAATGCGGAGATAGATACCAAGGCTGATGAGAATACCGACTTTCTTACAACTATGGAACTGAGCGTTAGACAGAGACGCTACGGCAAACCGGCGCGGCTAGAGTTTGAGGCTTCTATGCCTCGACAATTACGCGAATACCTAACGAGTAGCGTTGGTTCATTCCGTGTTCCACGGCTTGAGGACGTGCAATATGAGGTGGATGGACCATTTGGGCTGGTTGACTTCTGGCGACTCCTCAAACTTGACAGGCCGAATCTCAAGGATGCACCCTTCAAAGGATACGTTCTGCCAGAATTAGAATCTGGCAAATCTATCTTTGCAGCTATAGCTGCAAAAGATTTCGCGCTCTACCATCCATATGACAGCTTCGAGATGATAGTGACCCTGCTGGCAGAGGCAGCTACAGATCCTGACGTCACTGAAATCTACATCACACTCTACCGTATCGATCCGGATTCTCCCATCATTATCTCTCTGATGAAAGCAGCAGCGAACGGAAAATCCGTGACAGCATTGATCGAGTTGAAGGCAAAGTTCGATGAAACTAACAACATCAAATGGACCAGGATTATGACTCAAGCAGGAGTGAAAGTCGTCTATAACTTTCCCAAGATTAAGATTCACGCAAAGTTAGCGCTAATAGTTCGAAAAGAGAACGGTAAGTTCGTTCAGTATGCTCATCTTGGCTCAGGAAACTACAACACCGTAACGACAAGAATTTACGGAGATATAGGCTACTTAACCGCCAAGTCGGAGTTATGCGCGGAAGTTTTAGATCTCTTTCATAACCTGATAACGGATCCTCGAAAGGCTGGCAACTACAAGTATCTGCTGGTCGCACCGACATCCCTCAAGAACGAGATACTCAACCGCATCGAGAGGGAGACAACAAGCCACAAAGAAAACGGTCGCGGCTACTTGGCGTTTAAAATGAACGGACTTGTGGACAAGACCATTATCCAGGCGCTCTACAGAGCTTCACAAGCGGGCGTTAAGATTGACCTTAACGTTAGGGGACTCTGCTGTCTGAGGCCTGGCATTTCGGGTTTTAGCGAAAACATTCGTGTCGTCTCGATTGTGGGCCGGTTCCTTGAACACGCGAGAATATACTACTTCAGAAACGGCGGTGATGAGGAGGTCCTGTTGGGAAGCAGCGATATGATGCCTAGGAACCTTGAGAGGAGAGTCGAGTTGCTCTTTTCCGTTCCTGATCCCGCAATCAAATCCTCACTACTGAAAATACTCGATGTTCATTTGAAGGATAATGTGAAGGCTAGGCGTCTCCTTCCAGACGGAAGCTACGAGAGAGTTAGACCACTACCTGGGGAGAAAATTATAGACTCCCAACGCTGGTTGATCGAGAACAGAGGCAAATGGCATGAAAGTGTCAAACCCCAACCTTCCGGAAACCTATGAAGTTGGCGGTTATTGTCTCCTCGGAGCCGAGACGCTTCTCACTCGAACCCGAGAACTTGAGGATCAGGTAGATGGCGCAAGAGAGAACAATGACATTGAATACGTACACAAGCTAAGGGTGGCGTCCCGAAGGACAAGGGCTGCGCTTGGCCTCTTCGAAGAATGTTTCGGAAGGAAAATCACGAAAAAATGGACCAGGGCAATAAGGAATGTGACGAGATCTTCCGGAGCAGCAAGAGATGCAGACGTCCAGATTGCTTTCCTGAAGAATTACGCGAAGATAAATGAAGACAAAAACGCCGCGCGAGGACTCGACTATCTGATAACAATACACACGACACGGAGGCGAGCAATGCAAGCCACCGTGACGAAGGCTCTAGATGATCTTGAAGACTTGAAAGTTCTTGACGATATCACCCATAGTTGTAGTGCACTAAGAGATGAAGAAAGAAAAGAATTCGACATTAAGACTCTGGCTACATACGGCAGAGCGTACGATCACATATCAACTAAACTTAACGAAGTCCTCGCACTAGAACCGTTCGTACATGATGAGGGCGCGGCCGCAAAGCACCATGAATTGAGAATAGCAATCAAACGGTTAAGATACACGATGGAGATTTTCTCATCACTCTACAAGAGAGGACTGACCGATCAGATCTCACTGATGAAACGGTTTCAAGACCTGCTAGGCGAAATGCATGACTGCGACGTCTGGATTCAGGAGTTCAACGTTGAAACGGAAAGCATGCCCGATGCAAGATACGGCGTAACCAAAGTACTGACCCATCTTTCACAGGTGCGAAAATCACGTTATATGAATTTCGTCTCTCTCTGGAATGACGCAATATTCACAGGCCAATTCGATACAATAAGGCAATTGACCAATACACGACCTAGTAGCCCGATAGTTCGGGAAATGTTGAATCGAGATAACGCCAAAGTTGCCCTTCTCGCGGATATTCACGGTAACCTCGACGCATTAAAAGCAGTCTTGGCTGACGCTAATAGGTCAGGACTCACGATTTTCCTGAACGCGGGTGACGCGGTCGGCTTTGGCATCTATTCGAGCCAAGTCATCCAGGTCGTACAATCAGCCAGATTTCTTAGCGCGGTTGGAAACGTCGACCTAGAAACTCTCGAGGCTCTACGGAATCCAAAAAATACTGGCACACTGGACTCTGATATCAAAGATCTTTCTCCAGCGGACATAGTCTACCTTGAGTCACTGCCCAATGAATTGCGCCTTGAAATCGCAGGCAAGAGAATTCTAGTCACGCATGGCACACCCGACTCGGTAGACGAACACATCTATCCTGATTCCCCGGAGGAGCGGCTAAGAGAGATCGCGGCAAAGGGAAGTTCCGATGTGATAATCACCGGTCACTCCCACACACAGATGAAGAGAGTGGTCGGCGGTGTCACCTTCATAAACCCAGGGAGCGTCGGAAGGCCAGTCAACGGCGATCCCAAGGCAGAGTATGCTGTGCTCAGCTTCAACCCTCTTACAGTCGAGTTCAGGAGAGTCAGCTATGACGTTGAGGCTGTGGCCGATCAGATGAGAAGGAAAGGCCTACCAGAAAGTCACGTCCAAGTATTACTTCAGGGTGTCCCTCTGAAGATTATCGTGGAACAAGAAGAAGCGCTCAAAAAGATGCAATTGTGGAAGCGCAGGTCGACCATTGACAAGGTAAAAACCGTAGCCAAGAAGTTCACCTCCGACGAGTCGCATGCCGAACAGGATAGGAAGTTGGCGCTGATGATTTTCGACAGAACCAAACAACTGCATTCCCTCGACCGCGAGGAACGCTACTGGCTGGAATGCGCAGCCATTCTACATGATATTGGGCTTTCTAGAAGCACGAAAGGGCACCACAAATCTACACTCCGACTCATACTAAACGATCCTCAGTTACCATTCACGTACAAGGAGAGATACATAATCGGCAGCATCGCAAGGTATCATAGGAAAGCGTTGCCAAGTAAGAAGCATTTCAATCTAAAACCGGTTAACCAGATTGAGAGGGAGAAGATCTCGATACTCGCTTCAATCCTACGAGTGGCCGACGCATTAGACTCTTCCCACAAATCCGTAGTACAGAGAGTTAATGTGAAATCGTTCCCAAATCATACCGTTCTTGAGTGTGTGGTCTCTGGGGAACACAACTTAGAGGAGAAGTCAGTTATGAAGAAGAAAAATCTGTTTGGGAAAGTGTTCAAAAGCGAATTAACTTTCGAGTGGAAATCAGAACCGACGCGAACTGAGCAAATGCGATCATGATCATCTAAGCTATTGACGGCTTTCCTTTTGTAAACTTGCAGCGATAGCCTTTGAATACTTTCGCGATATTTGAATGAAAGTCTGAACTCGCTAGCCTATACGGTGATTCCTGTGAAGTGTCTGATTATAGTTCCTATAATGTAGAGTAGGGCGGTGGCGAGTAGGATTATGCTAGTGATTTCCATGAAATCCTTCTTGAAGTTGGCACCGGAGATGACTGAGCTGTAGAAGCTTGTGAACGCAGTGAGAGCAATTCCGAAGGATAATGAGAATGATAGCGCGTAAATCATAACCTTCGTGAGGAAATAGGGAGTCGCGAGAAGCAGAGCAGTCACGAAATAGGAGACACCCGTGTAGATAGCTGACATTGCTGCTGAGCCCTTGAAGCCAGCTTTTGCTTGCGCGTAGGCGGCTGAAGCCATTGCAACAGATGCAGCTGCTCCCGCGATTATTCCAGCCAATCCAGCGAGTTCGGTTGAATTGTAAATTCCGAGTGACCCAGCGTGAATTCCCGCAATCTCAACCAACGCGTCTGCCAAGCCGAGGACTATGAATGAGAGATATTTCAGGTGAGGTTCTTCGAACTGTTCTTCGAGAGTTCGCTCATGTTCCCGTTCATCAGCGATCATTGCGTCGAATGCTTTTCTATCTGATTGCGGAATTGAATCCGTCAATGCCTGATATTTTTTGATGGTGTCGGCCTCGTGTCTCTCCAAATATTTGACTGCAAAAGTTACACCGAAAATCAATCGTAGGAGAACAATCAAGTAAATTCTGAGGCTACTTGCCTTGAATTCTTTGTCTGGGGTGCAATATTTTTTCCAGAAAACGTAATGATTTTGTTCCATTGTTGCGAGATTGGTGAGGATTCTCTTGAATTTCTCTTTCCTCTCAAACCCTGCCAATTTGCTGTAAACAGCGAAGTCTGTGAGTTCATCGCTTACTCCTTCGTATGCAGCTTCTTCAAGAGTTGTCATTCTTGTACCTCTATGTGCAGACTCTGTCTGTTTTCCTCTAGCAAGGAAGCCGTTCTCTAAAGCAGTTCTGGTCCTAACTTGCAACAAAAATTCTATTGGTGAATCAATGTTTGTGCGTGGCTAATGCGGTAGCAGCAAATAGAAAGCCTGCACCAATGATCGTCAATACCGACAAACTTTCACCAAGAAGAACTATTCCGCCGATCAAGCTTACCAATGGTACCAGGTATAGCTGCACAGATAGCCGGGATACGGCGTGTTCACCGATTAATGTGTAGAGGATCATGTTTGCGATTACCGTACTTAGTATTGCTAGATAAATCACAGAAAGCCATCCGATTGTCGATAGAGTCAAGATCTGTGCGACGAAATTGGACGAGAACAATGGAAACGTGAAAGCGGCTCCTATTACCGCAAGCCATACTGCCGTGGGAAGTGCTCCGTACTCTTTCACGAGTGGCTTCGAACCGACAGAGTACACACTATACATGAAGGCTGCGATTATCATTGCGATTGGACCAGTGATTTGTCGGAATGTGAGATTCGCTCCGATTGAAAGAACGAATGTACCAGCGAGCGCCAAAGCCAAAGCGAGTATTAGCAAGCCGCTGATCTTTTCTTTCAAAAAAATTGTTGAGAGCAGTGCAATGAATATCGGACCAAAGGAGATGAGTAGACCCGCCAGACCTGCTGACACGATGGTCTCAGCGTAGTTAAGTGTAAAGTGATATCCCACAACGCTTGCGAAGGAAACTAGAAGGATGCGAGGAACATGATTTTTCTGAATGGGTTTGTTCGGTTTTCCTATAATCGGAGCGAGAACAAGAAAACTGGCTGATGCAATAATCCATCTAAGGAGCGTCAGATTTTCTGGGCTTAACTCAAACTCTGCCCGTTTGATTGCCACGAAAGCTAAACCCCAAATTACGCTCAGAATTAGGATGAGACAATAACTCAGGTTTCTTTGCACTGAACTAGTAGGACTAGGCAAACTGATCTACATCGTCTGCGAAAAGTCTGATTCTGAATCTTAGCCGTCTACGTTAGTGTCATTAATCGTTCGTTCAAGTGAAAGTAATTCCCGTTTTCTATTCTTTCCCCAACGATAACCTAGTAGGTTACCGTCCTGTCCGGTCACTCTATGGCATGGAATTATAAGCGATACCGGGTTCGTCGCACAAGCCCTAGCAACCGCTCGAAATGAGCCAGGCATTCCTATGGCACACGCAATGTTTCCATACGTCGTTGTACTGCCTCGCGGAACCGCTTGGATTTGCTTCCAAACTCTCCACTGAAACGAGGTAGCTTGAACGTCGATAGGCAAATCACGGCGGAAGTCTTGTCCTTTGAAATATTTCATGAAACATTCGATCCACGGTGCCAAATCACTATCATTACGAGTTATGATTGCTGAAGGATAATCTCGAGTAATTGCAGCTTCAACTGCATGATCCGACTCACCTAAACACACTGCACATATGCCCCTATCGGTAACGCCGAACAATAGCCGTCCAGTAGGACAGGACGTGATCGCGTATTCGATGCGCATGCCTGCTCCACCGCGTCGATAAGTGCCAGGGCTAACTCCGAATTTCTTCTGAACCTTTCCATAAATACGACTTCTGGAGCTGAACCCAGCATCGTAGAGTGCTCTCGTTACTGTCTTACCGTTTCTGAGGGAACTCTTCATTTTCTCCAGGCGACGTGCCTCTATGTATTGACGTGGCGAAATGCCGACTGCTAGTTTGAATGTTCGTTGGAGGTGAAACGGACTTATGCCTGCATGAGCACTAAGGACTGAAAGAGTGAGCTTCTTTTCGAGGTTAGCTTCTATGAAGCTGCAAATACTACCAATCAATTCTGCATGAGAACTTGTGACGTCACGAGGATGACAGCGTCGACAAGATCGAAAACCGGACCGCTCTGCTTCTTCAAAGCCTGAAAAGAACATTACTTGTTTTCTGTTTGGACGTTTTGCTGGACATGACGGTCTACAGTAAACTCCCGTTGACCTGACCGCAAATACGAACGCTCCGTCGAAATCACCATTTCTATTCAATGCTGCAATCCATTTGTCTTCCTCAGTCAGCGACTGTCGAGATACTTGCGCCTGCACGTCAATTTTGCTACGTTGGATCTGCATATTCCTCATCACCTAAGTTCGTAGTTGCTGGATAAGTGGATTGACTCCGAATCTTGCTCTCAAAGTGTCCTTGATGTCTCACATCTCATGATTGGGTATGGATAACCAGCGACGATGCGATCACATTGCTCAATTTGATATGTTTAGCTCCTCGGTTGAGCATTTTCATGTAAGGCCAACTCCGAATCGTGGCAGCATTAAGCCTACCTCTTACATCAACCAAGTCGGTCGCAGGGTAGCATCTGTGTACGATTCGTTCACAATCTCTTTTATGGCAATTGGAGCAGCCATGTTGCAATAACAGAGCTGGAATACTGGTGAGGAATGAATGGTATACTGTTCTTCTTGTGGAACTCAGGCAATAGGTGATGAGTTAATTTGTCGAAAGTGCGGGACAAAAATACTAGGGGTCTCCTCGAATAAACTTTCTACTGAAGATATCATAACCGAGACCCCTTCAGATACTATTCAGCAAGTGAATTCCAAGATCCCTCTGGCATCAGATGAGCACATCCTCTGGCATAAGGAATCTTCTCGAGGGTTGATTCACAAGGAGGTAATGGTGGAGGAAGCAGTCACCAACAAGCGCTGTTTGAAGTACGATGTGCAGACAGGACAAATTATTGCGCAGATTGGGATTCATTATCTGCCACAAATTGTTGTTATGAATGTCCGTCGAATCAACGATTCCCTCGGAGGGGGTGTATTCCTGACCCCGCGCGTGTTCGGACTGCCCGGACTTGGCGGCCTCGGAGTTTACGGTGGACCTCGCCGCGGATACTTGAAGGTGTTCGGTGACGTTTCGATCATGAGAGAAGGGAAAGTGGTGATGGCGTTCGAGAATGTGAAAGATCCGCAGGGAGTCAGACAACTGATCGAAGCGTTGAAACGTGAATCTATTCCTTGGAATCGAAGGAACTGGCTAGCAGCACGATCGCAGTCATCTCAATGAATCGTGATCTATATGTGAGCTCGCAGAAGTTATGTGAATCACACTCTTAGCTCAATCTGATATTTCTCTCAATAAGAGCTTAGCTTGATTCGACCCCTTGAACTGGACAATACTCAGGATCAAATTCATGAATCTCCAATCCGGTCTTCATCGGTCCTGTATGATGCTGACGAGGAACCATTAGTTGTCTGGGCCGATGGTTCAGGATCCGGATATACATGCTACGTCGTAGAAGACGGTCGCCAAGACGTGCGTAGATTATCTGAAGGGCCTGAGAACCTCGCGGAGTTCTACGCTATTTTGCATGTACTGCGAGACATTCCTGATCAAAATCTAACCATCGTCTCCGATTCACAATCCGTGGTAGCTATTCTGAATCGGCAAGTAATGGGAAATGCCAAAGCGATACAGCCGTTGGCTGCAAGGATTTTTCATCGTTGTAGGAACAGAAAAGTGAATTTTCTTTGGGTTCCACGCAGTGAAAACACCGCAGGCCTGGTGCTTGAACGGTTAATTCAAAGCCGATTTCATATCAACCCACACATGGAAGCGCTGGTTCACAGGAATTGATTCCTTCCGCAGAAGTAACCTTCCAAGCGGTAAGATTCTTATCTTCTAAAACAGTATTTGACTTTGCGGCAGAACCCGTGTGGTTAGCATGACGCAAGACACAGACTGTAAGTGCCGTTTGGAATTCGGCCAGCGTTAGGCCGGCTAATCCCCATCTTTTTTAAGAGAGAACGAGCGACGCGGGCTATGGCATCAAGCCATAGCCACTAACTGCTTCGGTGTAAGCAGCCATGACAGAGTAGCTGCCTTCTCACTTCCCAGCTTCATGATTTGGAGTTTGCACAATCCACCTTTCTTCAGGATTGGTGGGCTGCTTACGTTTCCGTAGATTAGTTTTGAGATTATCGCACCTAGTTGCGGTTCATGTCCGACTAGGATGACGTTTCTGCATGCTCCATATTTCGAAATCAGTTCTTCCACAAAGTCTTCGGGTGGAATTTCAGGGGTAAGCATTGTGGTTGTTTGTATCGCTTCGCCTAAGCGGAATTGTCGAGCTACAATAAATGCGGTTTCTAACGCACGACGGTAGGGGCTTGTGAGGATTACGTCGAATTTGACTCCAAGACGTCGCATGCCTCTCGCAATGCGTCTCATTCGACGCACACCTTTGGCAGTGAGAGGACGATCTGAGTCCAAAGGATATCCGGGATCTCCGCGTTGCAACGCAATCGCATGCCTGAGTATGTAGATAGTCTTCATTTTGATGGGTCGGGTTTGATCTTGAGAGATCGGTTTCAATAACTCGTTGAACCTGCTCAGTGAGCTTAGAAAGTGTCGAGTTGCTTCATTCTTGCGAGATTCTGTCTCTTGCCAGATTTCCATCATGGCTTTCCGTTGATCACTATTCTCCCACTTGTATTCTACTAGATTCTTCATGAGGACATCAAAATCTTGGATTTCTCCCATTACTCTGGCAAGCCACAGCGCATTCCTCACATTCTTTACTTCGACTTCAGGTAATAGCGGGTAAAATGTTTCAAGCAAATATCGGAAGGGTTTGAAGGCAAGTCGTACGCGGTGAATTGTAGCATATTCTACGGGGTTTAGTTCTTTGAGACGTTTCGCTACGAATTCGAAGGCGTCGTTAACAGTCTCTTCGACTATGTTCTGTGCCTTGTCTGGGGCCATGCTGCCGCGACGGGCGTTCAGACTGACATTAATTCTTCCTATCGCAGAATCTAGAGGATTAACGAATGCAGGAGCGGTGACTTGCTTCGAATGCTTAAGGTGGGTTTCTTCGTCGTCAAGAAGACCTTTGTAGAACTTTTTCAGTTCCGGAAAATCTTTCGAAATCTTACGTATCGTAGAGATTTGAACTTGTATGTCACGAAGGTCACTCAGGCCTGACACCTGTTCATTCAGTCTCTCTTGGGCCGCATTGACATTGCTCTGAGGAATGAATTTATGAATCAAATCGAGGATAGCGGTCAGTCTTCTAATAGCCACTCTCAGATCGTGCACAGCGGTTCGCGTTGGTTTCATCTGAAATTGTTTTAGAGCAATTTCGTATTGAGCCCATTTTTGCTCTAATTCTCGGGCGATAAATCCGAGCACATAGTTTGGTTGCGATGGGTTCGTTCGGATTCGAAGTTTCGTTTTTGAAGCCTGTTTAGGTGAAGATTTTTTCGACGGCGTCTTTCTCACACTTTTCGCGGCCATGGGTGAAGCGATTTGGGTAGGCAATCTTGCGCTTGTTTGGATATGTTGGGTTCTTCTTTCGGTTCCGTAGTTTGTCTTCGAGTTCAACGTAACTTTGGATTGAATCCGTGATGGATTTTTGTTGTTGGATTTTGAGGCCATCTATTAAGCCCCAAACTATCGATTCTTCGGCGGAGCTGAGTCGTAGGATTTGCTCCCGGAATATGGCGTATTATTATAGTGCTCTGTCACACGTTCCACTACTGGATTTGCACTTTCTTCTTGAATATCTTCTCGAAGAGTTGACATCCGTGGCTTAACGCCCATTTTTCAAGCAACATATCGCCGTCTCCCTCGAGAAAGATTCTGAACTTGTTCCCACTCCTACCAACTCGGATCTTTTTAACTCTGTTTGCGTGCTCACGATCCAGAGCCTCGGCGAGCCGCAAGATCGCGGCTAGTTTTAGGATAATTTGGCGTTGTTTTGGCGTCAATTCGTAAAATTCCCTATGAGTTGGCTTCGGAATTGACTTCCGGTGATACCTAGCCACGTTCGCTATCAGGATTTTCTGTAATTCATCTAGGCCGATGAAGGGTGAGGAGTTGATAATATAGTGGGAATGCTTGTGGTGGTTAGTTACTGAGATAAAATAGCCCACATCGTGGAGTAGAGCGGCCACTTCGAGTAAGAGACGTTCGTCCTTACCGAGTTTGTGAAGCCTCATGGTTGAATCGAATAGGTCGAGAGCAAAACGAGCTACGGTACCGGCATGTTGCTGCTCGTAATCATATTTCCTACCCAGCAAATGTGCAGAAGTGATAACCTGGGCGCGGGATAGTGGTTCGGATTCCCCAGCCTGCATTTTATCGGCCATATCAATAAGTAAGCCGTCTTTGACGCCGACGCGAGGAATTAGAATCTCATTGATGTTTGCCTCGCGAGCGATATTCTGTAGGACGAGTGCAGCTGGTATGATTACGTCGGCGCGATCGGATCGTAATTTGAAATCCTTAATCCTACCTTCATAGGAACGGCTTTGAAGTTCTTTTAAGATAATATCTAGCTCTTCGATCGTAACAGATGTATTCGTCTTGCCTTTGCAAATTTCTACCCGCAAGTCCCCAAGAGATTCAACGTTCCCGCCTGTTCCTATGCATACATCGATCTTGTGATCCGCAATCACTTCTCTTAGGCGGACATCAGTAACTTTAACGTACTCCCGGACCAGTTGACGAAAGACGTCTTCACCACGTTTCTTCAGTTCTAACAATTGCAAGAGACGGACCGTTCCGATCGCGAAACTTTGTGTTGCAACAATTTCTTTCTGGGTGGCAAGGGTGACTTCGACGCTACCTCCACCGACATCAACGAGCAACGCCAACTTATTTCGAATATCTATGGTTCGAGAAACTGCTAAATGTTCGAGGCGCGCTTCTTCTTCTGCACTGATGACATCGATAGAGATGTCTGTTGCCTTTGCTATTTGATTAATGAAATAGCTCCTATTCCTCGCTTCTCGCAGCGCGCTAGTTCCAACAGCCCTGATCACTTTCACTTTGTAATGGTTGATAAGTTTACGAAAGCGCATGAAAGCCTCGATGCCTTCGATGAGCTTATCCTCAGAGATC
>Ga0326728_10005491_pt1 | contig 35464 bp, 51 predicted proteins | sample MB3enrmetagenome_FD_207602 | JGI IMG/M metagenome (GOLD analysis project Ga0326728, IMG submission 207602) | Lab enriched peat soil microbial communities from McLean, Ithaca, NY, United States - MB31MN | ecosystem: Environmental > Terrestrial > Soil > Wetlands > Peat | place: USA: New York...
ACGTGACCGGGGTGGCGCAGTTGCCGGAGGGGATGGAGATGGTGATGCCGGGCGACAACGTGACCCTGGAAGTGGAGCTGATCACGCCGGTGGCCATGGACAAGGGGCTGCGGTTTGCCATCCGCGAAGGCGGCCGCACGGTGGGCGCCGGTACGGTTACGGAGATTGTGGAATAGCCGAACGAATCGGGGGCCGGTACGGCCGGCTCCCGGAGTAGAACAAAGATGAGCTTACGAGAACGCATCCGCATCCGCCTCAAGGCCTACGACCACCGCATTCTGGACCAGTCGACGACGGAGATCGTACACACGGCGAAGAGGACCGGCGCGCAGATCGCGGGACCCATCCCGCTTCCCACGGTGAAGAACCGCTACACCGTTCTGCGCTCGCCGCACGTGGACAAAAAGAGCCGCGAGCAGTTCGAGATTCGAACGCACAAGCGGCTGCTGGACATTCTGGAGCCGACCCAGGACACCGTGGATGCGCTGATGAAGCTGGATCTGCCGGCCGGCGTGGACGTGGAGATCAAGGCGTTTGGAAAAGGCAGGTAGCTATTGTGACCGCTTGCTGACGCGCGCGGCTCGGTTCTGAGCCGCGACCGTGAGGGAGCGGGACTGAGGTTTTGAAGATGAGCCCAGGGATTCTTGGCAAAAAGATCGGTATGACGCAGGTGTTCCGAGAGGACGGACAGGTGGTCCCGGTGACCCTGCTCAAGACGGGCCCGTGCGTGGTGGTGCAAAGGAAGACGCCGGCCAGCGACGGTTATGACGCCGTGCAGCTCGGTCTGGTGGAGTTCGCCAAAGCGAAGCACACCACGAAGCCGCAGGCGGGCCACCTGAAGAAGGCCAATGCCGAGGGCGTGCGGTTTCTGCGCGAGTTCCGGCTCGGCGAAGGCAACGGCGACCTGAAGACCGGCGATCGCGTGCTGGCGGACGAGTTCAAGCCGGCCGACAAGGTGGACGTGATCGGCATCAGCAAGGGCCGGGGGTTCGCGTCGCTGATTAAGCGCCATAACTTCCACGGCGGCCCGAAATCGCACGGTTCCATGTTCCACCGCGCTCCCGGTTCCATTGGCGCGTCCAGCTTCCCCAGCCGCGTTTTCCCGGGCACGCGCATGGCCGGGCACATGGGCACGCAGCAGGTGACCATCCGCAACCTCGAGGTGGTGCAGGTGGACGCCGAGGACAACGTCCTGATGGTGAAGGGCGCGGTGCCCGGTCCCAACGGCGGCTACGTGCTGGTGCGCAGGGCGAAGAGGTAACGGGCGATGCCGAACGTAGACATTATCGATTTGAACAATCAGAAGGTCGGCGAAATCGAGCTCGCCGACGAGGTGTTCGCCGCCGAAGTGAACGACGCGCTGATCTACGAAGCGGTGCGGAATTATCAGGCCGGCCAGCGCCGCGGGACGGCGTCGACTAAGTCGCGGCACGAGGTTTCCGGGTCGGGCAAGAAGCTATGGCGGCAGAAGGGAACCGGCCGCGCGCGCATGGGCTCCATCCGCTCGCCGTTGTGGCGTCATGGCGGCACCACGCACGGGCCGCAGCCGCGCGATTACAGCTACAAGCTGTCGCGCAAGATGCAACTGGGAGCGTTGCGCTCCGCGCTTTCGGGGAAGCTGAGGGACGGCGAACTGCGGGTGGTGCAGGCGTTCGCCCTCGCCGATCACAAGGCGAAGAACCTGCGCGCCGCGCTGGACAAGCTGGAAGTGACCCGCAAGGTGCTGCTGGTGGACGGCGAGAATCGCAACCTCGAGCTGGGTTCGCGGAATCTGGAAGGCGTCAAGCTGGTTCCCACGCGAGAAGTCACGGTGTACGACCTGCTGGCGCACCAGCAGGTGCTGCTCTCGGAAGCGGCCGCGCGCAAGCTGAGCGAGTCGCTGGCGGGCGCGAAAACGCCGCCCAGGCAAAGTCCGTCGGGCGGCGAAATCCTGCAGGATGCGGAGGCCTGAGATGGATATTTACCAGGTACTCAAGAAGCCCATCGTCACCGAAAAGGCGGTGGAGAAGAAGGACGGCGAGCGAACTCTCTGCTTCCAGGTGGCCCCGGCGGCCAGCAAGACGGAGATCCGGGCCGCGGTGGAGATGCTGTTCAAGGTGAAGGTGGAAGAAGTGAGGACTTCCATGGTGGCCGGCAAGCTGCGCCGCCGCGGCCGTTTCTCGGGCCACCGTTCGGATTGGAAGAAGGCCTATGTGCGCCTCAAGGCCGGCACGAAAATGCCCGAATACGCGGAGGTCTAGGCGATGCCAATCAAGAAATATCAACCCGTAACTCCGTCCCGGCGCTTCACCACGGTGGTGACCCGCGAGGACATCACCAGGCAGACGCCGGAGAAGTCGCTCACCGCCGGCAAGAAGCGCACCGGCGGCCGGAACAACCTCGGCGAGATCACCATCTGGTGGCGCGGCGGGGGACACAAGAAGTCGTATCGCGACGTCGACTTCAAGCGCGACAAGGTGGGCGTGCCGGCGAAGGTGGCGGCCATCGAATACGATCCCAACCGCTCCGCGCGCATCGCGCTGCTGCACTATGCCGACGGCGAAAAGCGCTACATCATCGCTCCGTCCGGGCTCACCGTGGGGCGCACCGTGGTGAGCGGGCCGGAGGCGGACATTCTGGTGGGCAACGCGCTGCCCCTGAAGAACATTCCGGCGGGCACGGTGGTGCACAACATTGAGCTGCGTCCGGGCAAGGGCGGCCAGATGGCGCGGTCGGCCGGAGCGCAGGCGCAACTGGTTTCGAGAGAAGGCGGCGTGGCGCTGCTGAAGCTGCCCTCGGGCGAGATTCGCCGCGTGGCGGTGGAGTGCATGGCCACGGTGGGCCAGGTGGGCAACCTGGATCACGAAAACGAATCGCACGGGAAGGCGGGCAAGTCGCGCTGGCTGGGGGCGAAGCCGCACAACCGCGGCGTGGTGATGAACCCGGTGGACCACCCGCACGGCGGCGGCGAGGGCAAGACCTCGGGCGGGCGGCATCCGGTGACGCCGTGGGGCCAGCCGACGCGCGGCTTCAAGACGCGCAACAACAAGCGGACCGACAAGTTCATCGTGTCCCGCCGGAACGTGAAGAAATGAGCCGCGTGGGGCAGGATTGCATCCTGCGGCGGGTTTCCAACCCGCCCGGTGGTCGATTGAAAATCGGCCGCAGGTTGGAAACCTGCCCCACAGGGTTCAGGCAAGTGAGAGATCAAGGGATTAGCGCATGAGCAGATCGCTGAAAAAAGGGCCGTTCTCCGACGATCATCTGGTGAAAAAGATCGTCGCGCTGAACGCGAGCAACGACAAGAAAGTGGTGCGGACGTGGTCCCGGCGGTCCACCATCCGGCCGGAATTCGTGAGCCACACGGTGGCCGTACACAACGGCAAGAAGTTCATCCCGGTGTACATCACCGAGAACATGGTGGGCCACAAGCTGGGCGAATTCTCTCCCACGCGGATGTTCAAGGGCCACGCGGCCAAGTCGTCGGAGAAATCCGCCAAGCCGGCTTAAAGGACGCATATGCAAGCGAAAGCGGAAGCCAGATACATACGAACGTCGGCGCAGAAAGCGCGCCTGGTGATCGACCTGATCAGCGGCCGGCGCGTCGGCGACGCCATCAACATTCTGCGCGCCACCAACAAGCGCATGGCGCCCACCGTGGAGAAGGTATTGCGCTCGGCCATCGCCAACGCCGAGAACCGCCACAACGACGTGGACGTGGACCAGCTCTTCGTGGTGGAGGCTTATGTCAACGAGGGTCCGCGCATGAAGCGCGTCCGTCCGGCGCCCATGGGCCGCGCGTACCGGATTCAGCGGCGTCTGGCGCACATCGTGGTGAAGGTGGGCGACCGGGTCATTAGTGAAAACGCCGGTGAGGGTGAGGAATAGGCATGGGTCAGAAGGTTCATCCATACGGGTTTCGCATCGGCGTTACCAAGACGTGGCGCTCGCGCTGGTTCGCCAAAGCGGACTACGCCAAGCTGTTGCACGAAGACCTCAAGTTGCGCGAGTCGCTGCTGGAGCGGCTGAAGGCCGCCGGCGTCAGCTCGGTGGAGGTGGACCGGCCCGGCAATAAACTGCGGGTCACCATCCGCACCTCGCGGCCCGGCATCATCATCGGCCGCAAGGGCGCGGAGATCGAGAAGCTCAAGCAGGAGCTGGCGCGCAGCACCAAGCGCGAAGTGTTCATCGACATTCAGGAAGTGCACAAGCCGGAGCTGGACGCGCAGCTTGTGTCGGAGTCCATTGCGCTGCAGCTTGAGAAGCGCGTGGCGTTCCGGCGAGCCATGCGCAAGGCGGTGGATTCGGCACTCCGCTTCGGCTGCAAGGGAATCAAGGTTCGCGTGTCGGGCCGCCTGAACGGCGCGGAAATCGCGCGCAGCGAATGGTATTTGCAGGGGCAGCTTCCGCTGCACACGCTGCGGGCGGACATCGATTACGGTTTCGCGCAGGCCTACACCACCTACGGCGTGATCGGCATCAAGACGTGGGTGTATAAGGGCGAGATTCTGGAAGGGGCCAAGCGCACCGGGCTGCGCCTCGAGCCGGAGCCACGCCGGCGCGACCGGCGCGAGCGCGGCGACCGTCCGGAACGCGGCGGCGAGCGTCGCGGGCCGGTGGCGCAAACTCCTCCCCCAGCCATAGCGGCGCCGGGCGAGGGAGCGCCCGTCATTCAGGTGCCGGCGATGCAGGCGCCCATTATGCAGCCGCCGCCGACGGACCTGCCGCAACCCGTTCGCGCCGTACCGCCGATTCTTCCGCCCATGCAGCCGCCCGCGCAGCCGGCCTGGAAGCAGGAGCTGAAGGAGAGCGCCCCGGAAACACCGGTACCCGAAACTGTTTCGGAGCCGGAGACGAGCAACGAGTAACTGGTGGAGATTAAGCCATGTTGATGCCCAAAAAGGTGAAGTTCAGAAAACAGCAGCGCGGCCGCATGGCCGGCAAGGCGTGGCGTGGGTCCTCGCTCGCTTTCGGCGACTACGGGCTGAAATGCATGCGCTGCGGCTGGATCACCGACCGGCAGATTGAAGCGGCCCGCATCGCCATGACGCGCTTCATCAAGCGCGGCGGCAAGGTGTGGATTCGCCTGTTTCCGGACAAGCCGATCACCAAGAAGCCGGCCGAGACCCGCATGGGCAAGGGCAAAGGCGCGCCGGAACAGTGGGTGTGCGTGGTCCGTCCCGGCAAGATCATGTTCGAGATGGAGGGCGTGCCGAGGAACATCGCCGAGGAGGCCATGCGGCTGGCCGCCCAGAAGCTGCCGCTGCCGACCAGGCTGGTGGTGCGCGACGAGGCCGGCGCGTAACGGGAGAGATCGATATGGCGAAGAAGATCGACAAGGTGCGGGACCTCGACGATGCGGAGTTGAGCAATCGCGACAAGGAAGCGCGCGAGCAGATGTTCCGGCTGAAGTTCCAACTGGCCATGGGACAAACCGACGGCGTCAAGAAGTACCGCCTGTTGCGGAAAGAGCGCGCGCGCGTGATGACGGTGGTGCGCGAGCGCGAGCTGCATCCGGAGATGGCGCCGGCGCCGTCGCCGAAGAAGAGGGGGAAGTAAGCCATGGCCGAGCAGCAGGAAACCGGCGTAGCCGGCCGCCGCAACGAGAAGGTGGGGCTGGTGGTCTCCGACAAGATGCAGAAGACCATCGTGGTGGAAGTGATCCGCCGCGTTCCGCACCCGTTGTACAAGCGCGTTGTCACCAAACGGAAGAAGTTCTACGCCCACGACGAGCAGCAGACCGCGAAGCCGGGCGACACCGTGCGCATCATCGAATGCCGTCCGATGAGCCGCCTGAAACGCTGGGTGCTGGGTGACGTGATCCGGCGCGCGGTGCAGGTGGCCATCGAGCCATCGGCCATCGGCCTCGACACGCCCGCCGTTGTGCTCCAGGGTTCGACGTTGCCGGCCGCCGGCAAGAGGAAACCGTCATGATTGGGATGCGAACGATTCTCGAGGTGGCCGACAACAGCGGCGCCCGCAAACTTTCGTGCATTCTGCCGCGCGGCGGCGACAAGGGTCTGCACGCCGGTCTGGGCGACATCGTAACTGCCGCGGTGAAGGAAGCGGCCCCCGATTCCGCCATCAAGAAAGGTAAGGTGGTGCGTTGCGTGATCGTGCGCATGCGCAAGGAAACCCGGCGCAAGGACGGCACCTACATTCGCTTCGATTCGAACGCGGCCGTGCTGGTGACCGAACTGGGCGAGCCGGTGGGGACGCGCGTGTTCGGTCCGGTGGCGCGCGAGCTGCGGGAGAAGCGCTTCATGAAGATCGTATCGCTGGCGCCGGAGGTGATCTGAAATGGCAAAAAAGAAAAAGGCCGACCCGCCCGCGAAGATCCGCATTCGCAAGAACGACTCCGTGAAAGTGATCTCCGGCCGCGACAAGGGCAAGACCGGGAGGGTGATTTCGGTGGACCGCCGCACCGGGCGGATTATCGTGGAGGGCGTCATGCTGGCCAAGCATCACACCAGGCCCAACCCCTCCAAACAGATCAAGGGCGGCATCGCCGAGCGGGAGGGCGGTATTCACGTGTCCAACGTGATGCTGCTGGCCGCCGACAACAAGGCCACGCGGCTCGGTGTCCGTGTGGAGGGCCGCGGGCCCTCGGCGCGGCGGGTGCGCATCGCGCGCCGGACCGGCGAGCCGCTGGAGGGCAGGAAGTAAGCGCAGGACGGAGCGTACGTCGTGAAGAAGACCAAAGGAAAAGATCCCGAAGCAGCGCAGGCAAAGCAGGAAGCGCCGGCGCCTCAGGCGGCTCCCAAAGGGAGCAGAGGCGAAGCTCGATTGAGAACGCATTACAAGACCAAGGTGATACCCGTCCTGACCAAGGAGTTCGGGTACAAGAACGTGATGGCCGTGCCCCGGCTGGAGAAGGTTTCCATCAACATCGGCCTCGGCGAAGCCACCCAGAACGGGAAGCTGATGGACGGCGCCGTGAACGAGCTGACGCAGATCGCCGGGCAGAAGCCGGTGGTGACGAAAGCCCGGAAATCGATCGCGCAATTCAAGCTGCGCGCGGGCATGTCCATCGGCTGCATGGTGACGCTGCGCGGCGATCGCATGTACGAGTTTATGGATCGTCTGATGAACGTAGCGCTGCCGCGCGTGCGCGACTTTCGCGGGGTGTCCGCGAAGTCGTTCGACGGGCGCGGCAACTACACGCTGGGCATTCGCGATCAGTTGATTTTTCCCGAGATCGACTACAACAAGGTGGAAAAGGTGAAGGGCATGAACATTTCCATCACCACCACGGCGAAAAGCGATCAGGAAGGGCTGGCGCTGTTGCGGCAAATGGGAATGCCGTTCCGCCAGCAGTAAACGACAGGGGAATTGAATGGCAACCACCGCGAAAATCGCGAAGGATCTCAAGCTGGCCAAAGCCAGAGCGAATCATGTGCAGAAGCTGGCCATCCGCCACCGCAACCGCTGTCTGCGTTGCGGCCGTCCGCGCGGGTTCCTGCGGAAGTTTCAACTGTGCCGGATCTGTTTCCGGAACCTCGCCCTGGCCGGCGAGATTCCGGGCGTGACCAAGGCGAGCTGGTAACGAGGTAGAGAGGGACATGCCGATATCCGATCCCATAGCCGATATGCTGACGCGCATCCGCAACGCGGTGGCCTCGCGCCACCCCAAGGTGGACGTGCCCGCCTCGAAGCTGAAGCAGGAGATCGCCCGCATCCTCAAGGACGAGGGCTACATCGCCAATTTCAAGCTGGCTGAAGACGGCACGCAACGTTCCATCCGCATTTATCTGAAATACACGCCCGGCAACGTTCCGGTGATCTCGCACATCGAGCGCGTTTCGCGCCCCGGCTGCCGCGTCTACGTGGGAAGCAAGGAAGTGCCGCGCGTGCTCGGCGGTCTGGGGATCAACATTCTCACCACGCCGAAGGGCGTCATGACCGGGGGCTCCGCGAAGAAGGAGAACATCGGCGGGGAGGTTCTCTGTCAGGTCTGGTAAGCGGCCGGCGAGGAGTTTGAATTATGTCGAGAGTTGGAAAAAAGCCGATCCCGGTGCCCAAAGGCGTGAAAGTGACCATCGGCACCGAGCTGCTGGTGGAAGGACCCAAGGGCAAACTCACGGTTCCGGTCCCGGCCGGCATTCGCGTGCAGCAGAACGGCGGAACGCTGGACCTCACCCGCGACGGCGAGCAGTTTGCCGCGCTGCACGGGTTGACGCGCGCGCTGGCCGCCAATGCCGTGGAGGGCGTATCCGGCGGATTCACGCGCGAGCTGGATATCGTGGGCGTCGGCTACCGCGCGGACGTGAAGGGTAACATCGTCAGCTTCACGCTGGGGTATTCGCATCCCATCGAGGTGTTCCTGCCGCAGGGCGTCGAAGCGAAGATCGATAAGCAGACGCACCTGGTGCTCACCGGCTACGACCGCCAGGCGCTGGGGCAGGTGGCCGCCAACATGCGCGCGCTGCGTCCGCCCGATCCGTACAAAAACAAGGGTGTTCGCTATACCGGCGAAGTCCTGCGCAAGAAGGTGGGCAAGACCGGAGCGGGAGCAAAGTAATGGCCGAGACCAATCGAAACGACGTTCGGATTCGCATTCACAAGCGCATTCGCCAGCGCCTGCACGGCACGGCGGAGCGCCCGCGGCTGGCGGTGTTCCGCAGCGTGAAGCACATCTACGTGCAGGTGATCGACGATCACAAAGGCCGAACGCTGGTGTCGGCCTCGTCCAACGAAAAGAACGCGGGCAAAAGCGGCGGCAATATCGCGGGGGCGAAGGAAATCGGCAAGCTCGTCGCCGAGCGCGCGAAGGCCGAGGGCATCACCAGCGTGGTGTTCGACCGCGGCGGCTATCTGTATCATGGCCGCGTGAAGGCGCTGGCCGAAGCGGCCCGCGCCGGCGGACTGGAGTTTTGACCAACATGGCAGCGACTATGGCAAAGCGGCGCATTGACGCCAACGCCTTGAACCTGAAGGAACAGGTGGTGTCCATCAACCGTGTCACCAAAGTGGTGAAAGGCGGTAAGAATCTCAGCTTCTCGGCGCTCGTCGTGGTGGGCGATCCCGGGGCGAAGATCGTGGGCTTCGGCACGGGCAAGGCCAAGGAAGTGCCCGCGGCCATCAAGAAAGGCATCGAGGCGGCAAAGAAGAATCTGCGGAAGGTACACGTGCTTTCCACCACTATTCTGCACCCGGTTCTGGGCCAGTTCGGCAGCGGCATGGTGCTGCTCAAGCCGGCGCCGGAAGGAACCGGAGTGATCGCCGGCGGCCCGGTTCGCGCGGTCATTCAGGCGGTGGGGATTCCCAACGTGCTCACCAAGTCGATCGGCTCGCACAATCCGCACAATGTGGTGAAGGCGACCATTGCCGCGCTGGAACAATTGCGCGACAAGAACGAAGTGGCCGAACTGCGCGGCATCGATCCGGCGCGGTTGCGCGGCTGAGGCCGCCGTCAGACGGAGGATGAATCGCATGGCCGAAGGCAGGATCAGAATCGAGCTGGTGCGCAGCCCCATCTGCACGCCGGAAAAGCACAAAGTGATCGTGCGCTCGTTGGGGCTGCGGAAGATCAACCAGGTGGTGGAGCGCCCGGACACGCCGGGATTCCGCGGGATGGTGGCCAAGGTGCCTCATCTGCTGCGCGTGGTGGAGGAGGCGAAATGAATCTCAGCGGCTTGAAACCGCCGGCCGGACAAAAGCACAAGAAGCAGCGCGTCGGCCAGGGCATGGGGTCGGGACGTGGCAAGTATTCGGGGCGTGGCGCCAAGGGCGCGAGATCGGTCACCGGCTACAGCATGATGCGCGGATTCGAGGGCGGCCAGATGCCGCTGCACCGCCGTCTTCCCAAACGCGGCTTCACCAACATTTTTCGCAAGGAGTACGCTATCGTCAACGTGGGCCGTCTGGAGCAGCTCGAAGGGGACGCGTTCGATCCCGGGCGCCTGCTGGAGCTCGGCGTCATCCGCAAGCTGGGCGACGGCGTGAAGGTGCTGGGCGGAGGCGAGTTGACGCGGCCCATCAAGGTCACCGCCCACCTGTTTTCGAAATCGGCCGAGGAGAAGATCGGCAAGGCGGGCGGCGCCGTCACCGTGATCGGCGCGGAGTAGTCACGCGGGGTATCAGCCATGAAGTTCCTTGAGGCCTTCACCAACATTTTTCGGATTCCCGACCTGCGTAAGCGGGTCGCATTCACCCTGGCCATGCTGGCCGTGTACCGGCTGGGCGGGCACATTCCGACGCCGGGCATCGACGCGAATCGTCTGTCGGAGTTCTTCGCGCGCAACTCGGGCTCGCTGTTCGGGTTCGTCGACCTGTTCAGCGGCGGTATGTTCCGCAGGCTGACCATTTTCGCGCTGGGCATCATGCCCTACATCACCGCGTCCATCATTCTGCAATTGCTGGCGGTGGTCATCCCCACGCTCGAAAAACTGCAGAAGGAAGGCGAGCTGGGACGGCGGAAGATCACCCAGTGGACCCGCTACCTCACGGTTATCCTGGGGTTGATTCAATCGTCGACCATCGCCATCGCCCTGCAGAAATCGGGCGATTTCGTCATTCATCCGGGCGTCGGCTTTGTTCTGATGACCGTGCTGAGCCTCACCTGCGGAACAGCGTTCATCATGTGGCTGGGCGAGCAGATTACCGAGCGCGGCATCGGCAACGGCATGTCGCTGATCATTTTCACGGGTATCGTGGTCGGTCTGCCGCGGGCCATGCAGGAGATTTACACCAACGTATTCGTGACCCGGCAGTGGCCTCCGCTGCAGTTGATCATCATCCTGGCGGTGATGATCGCGGTGGTGGGGTTCATCGTTCTGGTAGAGCGCGGCGAGCGGCGTATTCCGGTGCAGTACGCCAAGCGCGTGGTGGGCCGCAAGATGATGGGCGGGCAGTCCACGCACCTGCCGCTGAAGGTCAATGCCGGCGGGGTGATCCCGGTGATTTTCGCGTCCTCGCTGTTGGCCTTCCCGCAGACCTTCCTGCACTTCCCGTTTGTGCAGTCCAACCGGTTCCTGAGCGACCTGCTGAGTTCGATGGGCGGGGCTTCGCCGCTGTATTATCTGCTGTTCGTGGTGCTGATCATTTTCTTCTGCTTCTTCTACGTGTCCATCATTTTCAACCCGAACGAAGCGGCGGACAATATGCGCAAGTACGGCGGGTTTGTTCCGGGCATCCGCCCCGGACGTAATACCGCCGAGTACATGAACAAGATTCTGACCCGGATCACGGTGGTGGGCGGCTTGTATCTGTCGGTTCTGTCGCTGATTCCGCAGATCATGATCTCGGGCATTAAGCTGCAGCGCCTGCCGCTCGTTGGCAACTGGATTGACGCGCACATGTTCCGCTGGTTGCTGGACGGGCTGGGCGTTAACTTTTACTTCGGCGGCACTTCACTGCTGATCGTGGTCGGCGTGGCCATGGACACGGTCAACCAGGTGGAGGCGCAGTTGATTATGCGCCACTACGAGGGCTTCACGCCGCGGGCCGGACGGATCCGCGGACGCCGGAGCGCGACTTCATAGGGATGATTAGAAGGCCTGAAAACCGCTTGCTGACGCGCGCTGCTCGGAAACGAGTGGTTGCAGGCAGCTACCGAGCCGCGACCGTTAGGGAGCGGTGGCCGGGCGGGATTTGAGGCCGATTCGGCAATGGTTTACAATGAAAGGAGTCTTACGTGCTCCCGCCTGCCGATTCCGGTCGTGAGAAAGATTGTGAGTGACTCTCAGTTTGTTACAGATGCTGACGGGCGCTGACCGGGCGCGCATGATTGTTCGCAAGAGCCCGTCGGAACTCGAGAAGATGCACCGCAGCGGCCTGCTGGTCTACCAGATCCTGAAGGATCTGGAGGCCATGGTACACGAGGGAGTGACCACCCAGGATCTGGAAGCGGCGGCGGAGAAAATGGTGCGCGACGCCGGGGCGAAACCGGCGTTCAAAGGCTATTACGTGCCTTCGGCCGGGGCGAGATTTCCGTTTGTCCTGTGTACGTCGGTGAACGACGAGATTGTGCACGGCATGCCTTCGTCGAAGCGAAGGTTGAAGCGGGGCGACATCGTCTCCATCGACACCGGCGTGCAGTTGGACGGCTACTACGGCGATTCGGCCATTACCGTCCCGGTGGGCGAGGTCAGCGACGAGACGAAGCGCCTGCTGAAGGTTACGCGGGAGTCGCTGGAATGCGCCATCGGCATGGTGCGGGAAGGCACGCGGTTGCTGGACGTATCGGGAACCGTGCAAAAGCACGTCGAGGAGAACGGCTTCTCGATCGTACGCGAGTTTGTGGGTCATGGAATCGGGACCAGCCTCCACGAGGAGCCGCAGATCCCGAATTTCGTGGACCGGCGGAATCCCAATCCGCGCCTGAAGGAGGGCATGGTGCTTGCCGTCGAGCCCATGGTCAACGCCGGGCGGCCGGAGACCCGGGTGAAAGCGGATAAGTTTACGGCGGTGACGAAGGACGGATCGTATTCGGCGCACTTCGAGCACTGCGTGGCGGTGACGGCGAACGGACCATGGGTTCTGACAAGACCCTGACCGTCGAGGCTGAGGTTGTGGAGTTGCTGCCGAGCGCGGTGGTCCGCGTGAAGCTGGCCAACCAGGATATGGTGCTGGCGCACGCGGCCGGCGCCTCGAAGCTGAATTTTGTGAGGGTCCGGCCGGGGGACCGGGTGCAGGTGGAGATTTCGCCGCATGATCGGACCCGCGGACGAATTACGAAGTTGTTGAAACAGGGGAATTGAGGCACGAATAAACGCGGATAAGAAGAAACGATTTATCCGTGTTTATTCGTGTTCATTCGTGGCCACAATCGGTAATGGACGAAACGAAATGAAAGTTCGAGCTTCCGTCAAGAAGATGTGCGACAAATGCAAGATCATCCACCGCTACGGTGTCGTCCGGGTGACCTGCGTGAATCCCAAGCACAAGCAGCGGCAGGGATAAGGAAGAGATTATATGGCGCGTATTGCTGGCGTTGATCTGCCCAACAAAAAGCGGGCCGCGATCGGCCTGACCTACATTTATGGCATCGGGCGCACTCGTGCGCTGTCGCTGTTGCACCGGGCCTCGGTGGATCCCGAGAAGAAGGTTGCCGACCTGGCCGAGGACGAAGTCAACCGGCTGCGTACGCTCATCGAGAACGAGGGGGCCATCGAAGGAGACCTGCGCAAGGAACTCTCGCTGAACGTCAAGCGCCTGATCGAGATGGGCTCCTACCGCGGGTTACGCCATCGCCGCGGCCTGCCGGTGCGCGGGCAGCGGACGCACACCAACGCGCGCACCCGCAAGGGGCCGCGCCGCGGAACGGTGGCCAACAAGAAGAAGGCGACGTCGAAGACGTAAGGGGAATCCGGCGAAATGGCGAAAGCTCCACAAAAGACGGCTGGCAAGAAAAAGACCTTCAAGAAGCGCGAGAAGAAGAACATCCCGGTGGGGATCGTACACGTGCAGGCGTCGTTCAACAACACCATCATCACGTTTACCGATCAAACCGGGAACGTGGTGGCGTGGTCGAGTTCCGGATCCCTGGGATTCCGCGGTTCGCGCAAAGGCACGCCGTTCGCCGCCCAGCAGGCGTCGCTGACGGCCGCCAACAAAGCGAAGGAAGTGGGTATGCGCGTGGTGGAGGTCCGGGTGGCCGGGCCGGGCGCCGGGCGCGAATCGGCGGTGCGCGCGCTTTCCACGGCGGGCATCGATGTGCGCGGCATCCGGGACGTGACTCCCATCCCGCACAACGGCTGCCGGCCGCCCAAGCGCCGCCGCGTGTAACGGACAATGGCCGCGAATGAACACGAATCAACACGAATTATCAGAAAACCGCTTGCTGGCGCTCGGGGCCCCGAAACGGGGCTGGTTGGTTTCAGGCAGTTTTAATTCGTGTGCATTCGTGTGCATTCGTGGCTAAGTTTGTAGTGAAGCAGGAAGAAGGTGGGGTCCACCGTAAACTGCACCTTATCGTAGGAGAAGGTAACTGAATGGCTCGTTATAACGGCCCGGTCTGCCGGCTTTGCCGCAGAGAGGGCATGAAGCTTTTCCTCAAGGGCGAACGCTGCCACACCGAGAAGTGCGCCATCGAGAAGCGCAACTTCGCCCCCGGGCAACACGGCAAGGATCGCCGGCCCAAGATCGTCGGATACGGCCTGCAGCTTCGCGAGAAGCAGAAGGCCCGCCGCTACTACGGCATTCTGGAAGGCCAGTTCCGGAATCTGTTCGAGAAGGCCGCCCGGACCAAAGGCGTCACCGGCGACAACATGCTCAACCTGCTGGAGCGCCGGCTCGACAACGTCATCTACCGCATGGGGCTCGGCACCAGCCGCCCGCAGGCGCGTCAGATTGTCCGCCATGGACATATCCAGGTGAACGGGCGGAAGGTCAACATTCCGTCTTTCACGGTGAAGGTGGGGGACCTCGTGGAAGTGCGTGAGAAGAGCCGCGAGAATCCTACCATCCTGAGCGCCCGCGACGCCACCGCGCACGCCCCGGCGCCGAACTGGATCGAAGTGGATCGCGAGAATTTGAAGGGGCGCGTGCTCACCATGCCGCGCCGCGACGAGCTGGTGCAGATCCAGCTCAACGAGCAGCTCATTGTGGAGTTGTACTCCAAGTGATGAGCTGTATTCCAGGTAATTTCACGAACGGAAACCGGTGGAGTACGGGAATCAGGTATGTTTAAGGGTTTTCAGAAGCCGAAAAGACTGGTAGCAAACACCGAATCGCTGACCGAGCGTTACGGCATGTTCACGGCGCAGCCGTTCGAGCGCGGGTTCGGTTCCACCATCGGAACGGGTCTGCGCCGGGTCCTGCTCAGCTCTATCGAGGGCGCGGCCATCACCGCCGTGCGCATCGAAGGCAGCAATGGCCTGGTGGCGCACGAATTCAGCCCCATCCCGGGGGTGGCCGAAGACGCCACCGACATCATCCTCAACCTCAAGCAGGTTCCGTTCAAGATGAGCGGCGAAGGGACGCGCACCGCCCGCCTCGCCATCGACCGGACCGGCGAAGTGCTGAGCGGCCAGATCGAGACCGATCAGGACGTCGAAGTGCTGGACCGCAACATGCACATCGCCACCGTTGGCGAGGGCGGCCGTCTGCACATCGAGATGCGCCTCAAGAGCGGACGCGGGTACGTTGCCGCTGACCGCAACTACGACGAGGACCTGCCGCTCGGGTATATCCCCATCGACTCGGTCCATTCGCCCGTGCGCAAGGTGAATTTCTCCGTGGAAGCGGCCCGTCTGGGCCAGATGACCGACTACGACAAGCTGACCCTCGAAGTCTGGACCAACGGCGCCATCTCGCCGCAGGATTCGGTGGGCCAGGCGGCCAAACTCCTCAAGGATCACATGGCCATCTTCATCAACTTCGAGGAGCTGCCGGAGACCGCCGAGGAACCGGCCGAGCGCGCCATGAACCAGATGAACGAAGTGCTGAACCGCTCCGTGGAAGAGCTGGAGCTCAGCGTTCGTTCCTACAATTGCCTGAAAAACGCGAATATTCAGACCATCGGCGATCTGGTGCAGAAAACCGAAGCGGAAATGCTGCGCACCAAGAACTTCGGCCGCAAGTCGCTCAACGAGATCAAGGAAATACTCGGGAATCTGGGGCTCGGCTTTGGCATGAAATTCGACGCGCAGGGACGTCTGGTGGCGCCCCCCGGCGGTTCCGCTCCGCCGCTTCCGTCCGACCTAGATGAGAACGAGGATTACGACGAGGTAACGGAGTAGCGCATGAGACACAAGAAAGCGGGATACAAGCTGGGGCGCGACAAGAGCCACCGCGATGCGTTGCTGCGCAACCTTGTCACCAGCGTGATCGAGCGCGAGCGCGTGATCACCACCATCACCAAAGCCAAGGCCGCCAGACCGCTGGTGGATCGCATGATCACGCTGGCGCGCGAGGACAGCCTGCATGCCCGCCGCCAGGCGGCACAGTTCCTGCAGACTCCCGCTGCCGTCAAGAAGCTGTTCGACAAGCTGGGCACGCGTTTCGGCCAGCGCAACGGCGGCTACACGCGAGTGGTGCGGATCGGATTCCGCAAGGGCGACGGCGCGGAAGAGGCCATGCTCGAGCTGGTGGGCTCCGAGCTGGTGAAGCGCGCTGCGGAACGCGCCAAACGCCGCGAAGAACGCCTCAAGGCCATCCAGCAGGGCAAAGAGGAAGAAGGCGAAGAAGAGAAGTAAACACCGCCGCCGCCGGTCCCAGGCGGGCTGACGGCGAACCTCCGCAGCGGCATCAACGGCGTAGTGGCAGCGGCCGGAAACGGTGGCGGTCTCTACGCCGGTTGAGTTTTTTGGCGGCGTTTCAGAAGGACGGCGATTCCACTCGCTGCGGCCGCCCCAACCAGACTGACCGCAAACCCAGCGGCCGCATCTACGGCGTAATGGTATCTGCCATAGACGGTGGCCACCGACACGCTGACGGCGTAGAGCAGCATCCCCCACGCTTCCTGCCGCCGTTCCCGAACCAGCAGCAGCAGAGCCCAGGCCGCGGAAAACGCCTACGACATGTGCGCGCTCGGGAACACCCCGGTGTGCACGCCGGCATCGTTGACAATCATCAGATTGAGCCGCGCAGCGGTGTCATCACCGCGGGCCCGAATCGGTGAACAGCGAGCGCGGCGGTGCGGATGGGAAGAACGGGATGATCGCATAGGCCAGCAGCGCGCCCAGCAGGTAGACGAACAGAACGCGGTCGGCGATGTCGCGCCGCCGTGCCCGGTACACCGCCAGCATCAGAAAAAAACCAATCCCGTAAACAAGCAGGTAAGTCAGTTTCGAGGTACGAACGCAGCAGCCATCCCGCGCTCTCGATGGCGCCGCACACATGCCATTCATTCAGAACCACGCGGTCGAGCGCCTGCCAGCCGCTTTCGAGCGCGTGCCCGGGCGCCTGATGCGCGAACAGCTCCAGCTCGCGATAGGTGGCGAGCAACATTAGCGGTGGCGCCCAGTCCCGCCACGCACTCCGCCCTCCCGCGTGCCGTGCCAGCATCGCAAAGAAGAGACGCGCGGCCAGCAGCAGTGTCCAGGCTTCGACAACGTACGCCGCGCGAAGCCCGAACGCGAGCGTCAGCACGGCCGCGGACAGGAAATAGGCGAGCAGCAGAATCTCGAGGAGCGAAACCGCAACCCGGCGGCCTCAGGTTTCTGAACCATCAAGACTCCAGTTGGGTCGCAGTTTGCCTTCGTCGTCGAAGGGCCATCCTTTGACGTCCGATAGCTGGAGATCGATCCATGCCCCTCTTTGTGCAGTAGAAGTAGGTCTTGAAATACTCCTCGGGCACGTCCAGAGGCGGCATGCCGGGCAGTTCCGTGACATGAGGCTCCCTGCAGGACAGGAGGTAGGCTTTGGCGAGCCCGTCTTCGATCAGCCAAGCCAATGCGCTAACGACCTCGGCGCGGTCAATCTTCAATCCGCAGTTGGCGCTAAGTTCGCTGACATGACGCAGGATCACCTGATCGACGTTCTCATAGTCGTCACAAATCGCGTCCAGCACGAACAGACGGACAAGCTCTCTTCGATCCATACGATCATTTCAGCACGATGGAACCCGCTCACGGTCTCACCGGCCCAGAGCGAATTGCGTGTGAGACCGCTTCGGTCCCGCTGACCACGCCAGCATGGCCGACCACGCATCAGAACAAAGAGTGAGCACGAATCGGATCTTCGGGCGATACTGTGGATTACGCCAGACCGTTCCCAGCCCGCCGGCTTCATCCTCGACGTGGGGTGCGGCATCAACAAGTTCCCGGGCGCCATCGGCGTCGACCGTAATCCGGCCAGCCGCGCCGACGTCCTCGTCGACCTCGACCGCTTCCCGTACCCGTTCCGCGACGGCGCTTTCGCACAGGTCCGGGCCATCCACGTCATTGAGCATGTCCAGGACGTGATCCGCACCATGGAGGAGTTCCACCGCCTGGCGCGGCCCGGCGGCCGGGTGCTCTTGTCCACGCCGCATTACACCGATTTCAGCTCGTTCTGCGATCCCACGCACCGCTGGCACCTGAACAGCTTCTCGTTTCGCTATTTTGGCGAGAAACACGGCGGATTCGGCTACTACTCGGCCGTGCGATTCCGGGAGATTTCGGTCCATGTGCGTCTACTTGCTTTCTGGCGTTGGCTCGGTTTCGAGTTTCTGGTGAACCGGTCGACGTGGTTCCGGCGCTTCTGGGAATACTACCTGTGCTACGTGGTCCGCGGGAAGGTTATGGACTTCGAATTTGAAGTGGTAAAGTGATTGCGAGGCAGAGAGTCATGCTCGGCCGGTTGTACGAATTCGCCGACGGTCTCCGCCATCAGGCGCGCAGGCGCCGGTGGCCCGCCGATCAGGCCCTCGGCAGGCGCGGCGAGGACATCGCCCACCGTTTTCTCCAGCGCGCCGGCATCATAGTGGTGGCTCGCAACTACCGGCTCGCCTCCGGGGCCGGTGAGATAGACCTTGTTGGCTGGGATCACGACACCCTGGTCTTCGCCGAGGTGAAGTCGCGCACCACGGACGAATTCGGCGCGCCGGACCGCGCCATCGATCGGGAGAAGCGCAAGCGCATGCTCCGCGCCGCCCGCGACTTCGCCCGCCACGCCGAAGTCCCCTGGGAGAAGGTGCGCTTCGATGTGGTCACCGTCGTCTTCACCACCCCACCGGCGGTCACGCACTTCCGCGACATCATGAAGCCGTAGGTAGGGCAGGCTCGTAGCCTGCGCGGGGCTCTCAGCCCCGCCTGCTGTACGCTTGCGTCTATGCTGCCCTGTGGGGCAGCGCCATGCGCTGCCTTATGCCCCTTCACCCAGCGGGTCCGCTACGGCTCCTGATAATCGGGCACTTCAAGCCGGAGACCCTCGATCATCTGATAATGCCTCCGATTACGTGACCAGACTGAGCGCCTTCTCCATCGCCGTCGAAGCGACAAGCGAATCGAACACGTGCAGGCCGTGTGACTTTGCGCAGGCCCTCAGGAGCCGTTACGCTACCGCTCCGATGCTGTCGCTGAGCGGTACCACTGGGTACACCGACAGGAATCCGTCGATCGTCGCAAAGTCCCGTTTGTCTCGAGTTCCATCGCGGTCACTTGTGAAAGCGCCCACGGCTCCGCAAGATGATCGACGTATCGAATTGCGCCCACATTGCCTCGTGAAACGTCGATGAGAACGTTGCTGTCGATCAGGAACGGCATACGATCAAAGTGTGCGCGGCTGGAATCAGCCGTGGAGTTCACGGCGAAGGCGATTTATGTATTCGACACTGTCGGCCATGTCTTCACGATCCTTCCCCATGCCGGCAAAGGGCGAATCGCCAATAGAGCGCCGCTCCCCCGCAGACGTTTCCACGGGAACGTACACTTCAACCACCGTGCCCTCCGTGATGCCACGTCCTGAAGGGGCCGGAAGACGCCATGCTCGTATTTCGCGGCGATGGTCATGGCCGTGTATCCAGTATGCTCCGGGGCCCGCTCGTACCTGCAGGTGGTGTGGTCATAGGGACCTCACCACCTACCCGCGGAGGCAGAATGGCTTCTTTGGCAGCCCGCAACTTCGTCCTCCACTCCGAGGTACCGTGAAAGGGTGCCGTTCGATGTTGTGAGTGTGGTGTTCAGCACTCTGCCGGCCGTCACGCATTTCCGCGACATCATAAAACCCTGGTACAGGGCATGACCTGCGCCGCCCGGGCCTGCAAGTGCGGGGCAGACGATAGGTGTTTATAGGCCCCAGTGCCGCGCCAATCGATCTAGGAACACGCCCAGAACGGCTCCGAGAACTGCCGAACCCAATCCCGTGAGAATCACTGTTTTCCGAATACGATAGCGCCAGTCAAAACGCTTTCGACATTCTTCCACACCTTTGGCAATTCGCCCGCGCTCAGTGTAGTCTTGGTACTTGTTCTTGAACAGCCACTCGGCGCCGAGTTCTTCGAGTTCGTTGAATGCATTGTCCTCCAACAAGTACGGACCCTTGGATGTGTAGGTGTAGATCGGAAACCGAGGTGCACCACCGAAGAAATCCCGAACATCTCGAATGAGGCGGATGCCAAGTTGTGCATCCTCGGCCTTAAACTGCTGAGCGAGCCTCTTGAGTTCTTGCGCCTTCTCCTCGACCAGCCTTTCAACTTCCTCGCGCCGCACCTCGTCGGCGTAGAAGTACACGTCAGAAACCAACGCGTCAGGCGGTTCACCAGACTTGAGTGCCTCCATCACCTTATCGGGCCAATCAAAAACGCGTACCTCGAAATCTCGACCATGCCTCTCCGAAAACTTCTTTCGGTTCTCTTCACGATCATCGACAAGCCAGACTCGGTATCCGCTATGTCTACGGGTCATAAACGTTCCTCTTGGTCCTCCCTTTGCTTCCTGAGCAGGGCGCTCGAGATTCGCCTCACGGCAGGGACATGCGCATGAACCGAAGTTCGGTTTCGATTTCGGTCGCTGATTTGCCCTGCATCTTCATCGCAAAGACATAAATCCCTTCGGCGATCAGTAGGCGGCTATTCTCTGGCGCAGAAAAAAACTGATCGAGAAATCTCACGGCCTCTTGGCGAGTCACGCCGATGGGGTAGAAGCGTCTCGCCGCGACTAGACCTTCATCTCCCTTAGGCGATTTGGAGTCAGTGGCTACCTTCATGATCTGCGAAAACGTGATTGCCTCTTCACAGCCCATCACAAACGCAAGCTTGGAATTCCGGTCCATGGTTAGCCAAAACCGCCCGTTTGGCATGGAGTTGGTCATGTATGTCGCAAGGTTGTCTTGGGCACAACCCGAAGCAATCGCCATCAGGACGAGAAACAACAACCTATTCATGCATCCTCCCCGTGTTTCCGGCATAGCACGACGGGACGTTGTCACGCAACAAGTTGGTCACAGTACACCGAGACGGAGCGCGCTTTCGATGCGGCCCAATGCGGACCAAGGGTCGATCCGCCTGGATAACCAGCGCCGGGCGGCGCTTCGCCGTTCGCAGGTTCGAGTCCGGGAACAAAAATGGAACGACGTCACCGCGATGGAAGTTCATCGTAGACCGACATCTCAGGCCGATCCCAGTCCTCGGCGAAGCGGGACAGCCGATGGCGCAGATCGGCTGCCTAAGACTCGTCGACACCCCGGTCGCGAAGATCGACCGGCCCGGCAGAATGAACCAACGTCACGATGACCCGCGCGCCGTCGGCTCCCTCCAGCGGTTCCAGCAATTCCACTCGCCCGTCGCGGTAAATGCCTTCCACCGACTTCATCATGTACTTCGGTATCCCGCGAGATGGGCCACGGAGTCCATACGCCCTTCCCGCGTTCACCAAAATCTTGCACGAATCAAATCCCCGTTTTCAACCGTTTGCGCCGAACCCCGACCACCGCGCCGCAAACCGTCTGCTACATTCCCAATCAAGAGTTCGTTGCTCTGTCGTCGGAGGGGCGGATCACCGGGCATGGGGAATTCTAGATACCCTGCGCCAGGTTGCGCGCGACGATCGTTTGCCGGTACGTCAACCGGTCCCAATCCGTTGCGGGTTACAAAACGGACTCTTCGCCGCGAGAGTTAATTCAACGGCTCGGGAGCTCCTTAAACTTGAAACTCAGGCGAGATCGAACGAATCGGCCGCGGCCGGCTCACACCTTCTCGTCCAGCAGCACCTTCAACCGATCATAGCCCGCGCGGCTCACCGGCACCTTGGTGCCGTCAACGAGAATGGCCACCCGGCTGTCCTTGCTGTACGGCTCGATGCGCGTCACCCGCTCGAAGTTCACAATCCACGAGCGGTGTACGCGGATGAACTGCCGCGGGTCCAGCGTCGCCTCCAGGCTGCTGATGGTCTGCTGCTTCAGCCACGTCTTGCCCTGCGTGTGCAGGCCGGCGTAATCGTCCTGGGCTTCCACGCAATCGAGCTGCGCCACCGGAATCACGTGGACGCGCGTGCCGTCCTTCACCACGATGCGGTTGGCGTACTGCTGCGGGGGCCGGGCCGCCGCCGCCAGATCCTGAGCAGCCGGCCGCGGCGCCGCATGGCCCGCGCGTTCCCGCACCCGGTCCACCGCCGCCTGGAAACGCTCCAGGCTGAACGGTTTCAGGAGGTAGTCCAGCGCGTGGGCGTCGAACGCGCGCATGGCGTATTGATCGAACGCGGTGCAGAAGATCACCGAGACGTCGTCGTCAATCAGCTCCAGCACCTCGAACCCATCCAGCTTGGGCATCTGCACGTCGAGGAAAACCACGTCGGGCTTGTGCTCAGCGATGGCCTTCACCGCCTCGAAGCCGTTGGCGCATTCGCCGATCACGGTGATGTCCTTCGTCGAGTTGGCGAACTCGCGAAGCACGGCGCGGGCCAGATCTTCGTCGTCGACAATCATGGCGCGGACCACGGTCCGGCCGGTGTCGCCGCCACTGCTCGCTGGCGCCGAGCCGCGATCGCGCTCGAGGTTGCGCAGATCCACCATCAGTTCGCGCGCCGATTGATATCGCCGCTCGCGGTCCTTCTCCAGACACTTGCGAACCGCGTGCTCGAATTCCTGCGGCAGCGAGTAGTTGAAGCGCGCCATGGCCTCGGGCTGGTCGTTGAGTATGCGCGCGATCACCTCCGGCGTGCCCGGACCGGCGAAGGGCAGGCGGCCGGTGGCCATCTCGAACATCACCGTACCCAGGCTGAAGATGTCGCTGCGGCCATCCACGTCGCGGCCCAGCGCCTGTTCCGGGCTCATGTAATGCACCGTGCCCAGCAGCGCGCCGGCCACGGTGAGGAGTTGCGTGGCTTCCGTTTCCGGCTCCGCCATGCGCACCCTCGCCAGACCGAAATCGAGCACCTTCACGTGCCCGCGCGGCGTCACCATGATGTTGGCGGGCTTGATGTCGCGATGCACGATCCCGCGCGCCCAGGCCGCGTCCAGCGCATCGGCAATCTGCAGCGAGATGGAGACCAGCTCGTCCACGGGAAGCGGGGCCCGCGCCGCCACGATCTTCGCCAGCGACTCGCCCTCCACGTACTCCATGGCGATGTACGACACGCCGCCCGCTTCGCCGATCTCGTGCAGGTAGCAGATGTTCGGATGACTCAGCGATGAGGCGATCCGCGCTTCCTGCAGGAAGCGGCGGAGCCGGTCGGGGTTTTCGCGCAGCTCCGGTGGCAGCACCTTGAGCGCCACCTGCCGCTCCAGCCGGGTATCGCGCGCCAGCCACACCTGGCCCATGCCGCCTTCCCCGAGCCGCGACACAATCTCGTACTGGCCCAGAACCGTTCCTCGCTGAATGGTCGTGTTCATGCGCGCTCCACTACTCCACCTTCGCCGGCCGTGCCTGAGCCTGCGCGGCGGCGGCGACATTCACGGGCATCACGATTTCCACCCGATACCGATCGCCCTGGGCCCCGGCGTCCATGCGGGCATCCCCATCGTATCGCGCCTCCAGCCGGCTGCGGACGTTCGCCAGTCCGATGCCGCTGCGCCGGAGCGCGCGATAGCCGGTGTCGAAGTTGTTCTCCACGGTGAGCCGGAGAAAACGCTCGTTCGCGCGCGCGCGCACGCCGATCACGCCGCCTTCGGTCAGCCCTGAGATGCCGTGCTTGATGGCATTCTCGATCAGCGGTTGCAGCAGAAGAGGCGGCAGCAGACAGCGCCCGCAGCTCTCCTCCACGTCGATGTCGAACGACAGCCGCGCGCCGAAGCGGATCTTCTCCACGCCCAGATAGGTTCGGATCAGGGCGACCTCATCGGCCAGCGAAATGGTGTCCTGGTTGCCGGCGCTGAGCGTCTTGCGCAGGAAGTCGGAGAGGAGAATGCACATGTCGCGGGCCCGCGCCGGGTCCACGGTGGTGAGCGCGCTGATGGAATTCAGGCTGTTGAACAGGAAGTGCGGGTTAATCTGCGCCCGAAGGGCGCGCAGTTCGGCCTCGCGAGCCAGCACGATGGCTTCGCTTTCGCGCGTGGCCAGTTGCTGCGATTCCTCCACGGAGAGCAGCACGTAATGCAGCGCGATGGCCAGCAGGTACACCAGCGCGCCGATGCTGAACACCAGCGGCAGCAGGGGCGAAAACCGGGCGTCCAGCAGGGGCCACCAACGGGTCAGCCCGAGTGCGATTCCCTTGCCGGCAACCACCAGCAGAAGGCCGCTGGCCAGGGCCGCGCCCAGCAGGTTCAGAAGCAGTTTGAGCGCGCCGGACGCCCGCGGCGGAAGCGTTCGGCACAGATACCAGGGGGAGAGGCAGATGAACGAATCGAACCCCACCAGCGGGATCACGATGGCGGCCGCCTCGCCCCACGTCAAATGACCGGAGATGCCCAGCAGGTACACCAGCATGCCGGCAATGGGCACCCACCCGAGCAGGTAGACGGCCAGCCGTGAGTATTTGGCGAGAATGGGATGCATCGCCGGGCCCGCGCGCGGTTAGCTCTTCACTACGATACCGCCGAAGGCGGCGAAACCGGTGATGATCAGGCGCGGCGGCTTCACGCCCGCCGTGGTCCTGGGAGGCACGGTCTTGTCGTCCACTCCGCCGAAGACTGCGTTGGCGCGCACTTCCACCTGCCAGGTTTCGGGCACCCGGATGTCGATGCCGCCGAACAGCGCGTTCACGTCGATGGTGGCGCTCTCACCGGCCATACCGGCGTCGCGCAGGTCGATGTTGTAGCCGCCGAAAATGGCCACCGCGGAGCCGCCCCGGAATTCCTTCGACTCAATTCGCCGCTTTCCGCCTCCGAATATGGCCGTGTAGTTGAAGTCGGCGTTAGGGTCCCGCCCTCCCGAATTGGTGGGGTTCCACGAGCACCATCCGGCCCCCGGGGCCAGACTGCGCCACAGCATCGACGCGCCGAAGTAGATAATCAGCAGCGGCCAGATCACGTTGAAGCTGAATCGGATGAGGTTCAAACTGTCGGCGAGAAATCCGCAGCCGATCAGAAAGATGAACCCTCCCCACATCTTGCCGCCACCCACTGGGGAGTCCATCACCTTGGAAAGGCCCAGCACGATCAGAATCAACGGCCAGTACCGCCAGATGCTGCCAATGGAGTAGATCCCCATGTTGTCCAGCAGGAGTGCGAGCCCGACGGCGACAATCGCCAATCCCACGACAAGGTGCGGAAGGCCGGTGTTGTGGCGGCGGCGCATGCGTTCGTCGATGCGGCTATGGATGTCCTCCCGGAGGCTTTCCTCCCACCGCTTTGGGTCCCGCCGATCTTCTTCCATGTCTAGAGCTTAGCAGTGCCCAGGCGCAATCGGCACGGTACTTCGGCGAACGGCGGCGTAGAATCGGCGAAGCCCGGCCGGGGCCGGGAGAATCGATGTAATCTTGAAGCCAGGATGACACTTGAGGGACTGACGGCGGTTGTCACCGGGGCAAGCGGCGGGATCGGGAAGGCCATCGCCCTGGAGCTGGCGCGTGCGGGCTGTGGCGTGGCCGTGAATCACCTGGACGATCCGGCGGGGGCTGCCGGGGTCGTGGCCGGGATCGCAGCACTGGGGCGGGAGGGCTTCGCCGTTCAGGCGGATGTCAGCGCCCCGGCCGAAGTGCGGCGCATGTTCGAGGAGGTCTCGGAACGATTCCGGCGGTTGGATGTCCTGGTCAATAACGCGGCGGTACAGACGGCCAAGCCGCTGCTGGAAGTGACTGATGACGAATGGGATCGGGTCATCCATACCAACCTGACGGGGTGCTTTCTGTGCACCCGGAGCGCGGGCCGGCTCATGCGGGAGCGCGGCAGCGGGGCCATCGTGAACATCGGGTCCGGCTGCTGCAAGGTTCCCTTTCCCGGTCTGGTCGCGTACACGGCCAGCAAAGGCGGAATCGACATGTTCACGAAGGTGGCGGCCGTCGAACTGGGGCGCTATGGGATTCGCGTCAACTGTGTCGCTCCGGGGGCCATCGAGGTGGAACGGACCATGGCGGACGATCCGGACTATGCCAGGAGGTGGGCGGCGGTCACTCCGCTGGGCCGCATCGGGACGCCCGCTGATGTGGCCCGCGCGGTCGTTTTCCTGGCGAGCCCGGCGGCGTCCTTCATCACCGGACAGACTCTCTGGGTGGACGGGGCGCTCTTCACGAAGCCGCAGTGGCCCTACCCGGAGTGAGCCATGGACAGGAGGCGGCAGCCGCGCTCCAGCCTGCTCCCGCAAGAACGCGGCTGGACGCCGCGTGTGCCTCAAACGGGTGAGCGCGCCAGGCTGGTGACGAATGGCAGGCCGGCAATGGTCTTCCGGCTGAGACGCTCGTCGTTGGTGATGAACAGGGCCGCCCCCCCGCGCGCGGCGCAGGCCAGTTGAATGGCGTCCGGAGGCCTGATGGTGCGATCCTGCCGAATTCGCCCATAGTGCCCGGCGGCTTCGATGTCGAAAGGTGCGATGGTCACCTCCGGCGGCTGGAACAACGCGCGGTACTGCTGCTCGAGTTCGGTATCGCCGGTTGCCAGCGGCCTGGTCAATACCTCGCCCAGCGTGAGGGCGCTGGTGATGAGATGGTCGCCCCGGCGGCGCATGTTCTCGAAGATCCGCGTCACCACGGGCTCGAACTCCGGGTGCTCCTCCAGCATGTAAATGAACAGGTTGGTGTCCCAGAAGATTCTCGCCACGGATTCAGTCCCAGCCCCTGCGTAACTCGGCTGTCCATTCGTCTGCGGTCGTGTCCGCCCAAATGCGTTTGCCCAGGCCTCTGATGCGGTCAATCCAACTGTCGTCGTTCGCTCCGTCAGCCTTTGGGCGGCCATATTCCTTCTCATACCACTCCAACAACCCCCAATACTCGGGCGGAAGATCATGCCGGTCAGGTGTAGTCTTGCCAGTTCTGCCGGGATGCGCCGGGTCACCAGGCCGGTACAGCCGCAGGGTCTTGTCGGGAAGCCGATACAACATCCGGTAACGTGCCGGATTCGGCGCCAGGTTGGCCACGCAATGCAGGCTGACGTGCGGCCTGACGCCCGCGCGAATCGAGCCGGAAAGGTTTAACCTGCTGATCTCACTAAAGATCTCTGTCGCGCTGAAAGACGGGCGCTGGGGATGCGCGCGGTGCAAGGTGGCAGTTGCAATCCAGACTTCAACGGCCACTTTGATGTCGGTGCTGGTCATCACTAGTCATAGAATTGCTTGACTAGAATGAATTGTCAACAGCTATTCTATCCGGACTTTCGCTCCCTATCCGCCGATGCGGAAGCTCGACCGGCGTTTCGCGGTGCGCACGCAGATCCTCGATGGTGGCCACCAACGTGTCCAGAGATCCCAAGGTCGGCTTGCGATAGCGCCATGCTTCGTGCTACCTTACAATTTCTTACATTGCGTTCACTAAACCTTCTCTGGCTGGAAGTAGCTCGAACAGAGGTCCGGCAATGGCCCAATTGTCTCCTACGATACGTATGTCTTTTTCATCGATCTTACCCTCAGGCAGTCAGATCCCGCCGCCCAAACAGATTCTCAGTGACGTAAGTCGCGAGCAGACTCAAGCTTCCGGGCCATACCCATCTACTCGCGAAGTCCTGACTGCCGCAGGCCGCTGGTTTCTTGACTCCGGAATCCAGGAACTCAGCGGTGGGGTGGCCCGGTATTACCGCTGCGACCTCGGCAGAAACGCTCGCGTCTCCAGCGAGATCACCGGTTACGCGGTAAGCGCCTTTCTGTTTTTCCATCGCCGATCGGGACGAACCGAATACCTGGAATCGGCGCTCCGTGCGGCACGCTTCCTGACGCGCATCGCGTGGGACGCACAACTCGGCGCTTTCGCATTCGAATACTCCTCGAATGGAGACCAGCCGCCCGCTCTGGCATACTTCTTCGACACCGGCATCATCATCCGGGGCCTGCTCGCTGCCTGGCGTGTCTCGCAGCAAGCCGAGTTCAGGGACACCGCCATCGCCGCGGGGCGCGCCATGCTGGCCGATTTCTCCGCCGGCGGCGCAATCCACCCCATTCTCGCCCTGCCGCACAAACGGCCGCTGAACTACGAGTCCAACTGGTCGGCCGCTCCAGGATGCTATCAACTGAAGTCCGCCATGGCCTGGTATGAACTGTTCGAGCTTACCGGAGAGGCTTGTTTCCTCCGGGCTTATGAGGCGGCGCTCGATGGCGCGATTGCGCGCCAGCGCGATTTCCTGCCGGGCGATGCCGACCCGAACAAGGTCATGGACCGTCTCCACGCCTATGCGTACTTCCTTGAAGGATTGCTGCCTGTACTCAACCGCGGGGATTGCGCCAGCCTTTTTCGGGAAGGAGTCGGTCGCATCGCCGCGTATCTTGGCGAGATCGCTCCGCTGTTCGCCCGGTCCGATGTCTACGCACAGTTGCTGCGGCTACGGCTGTACGGCAAGGTCCAGGGTGCCATCCCGCTCGATGAAGAGGCCGCGGCGCGCGAGGCGCACCACGCGCTTGCGTTTCAACTCCACTCCGCCGATCCTGGTGCCGCCAACGGATTCTCATTCGGAGGCAGAGGCCGCGAACTTGTGCCCTTCGTGAATCCTGTCTCCACGGCCTTTTGCGCGCAGGCGCTGGCGTTGTGGGACGATCACGAAGACAATACGCTCGAGACGCACCGCCATAGCTTGATTTGAGGCGACCGTGAAGCGGACCATCACGCTCAAGACGCGCCGCCATAGCTTGAGGCGACCGTGAAGCAGACGATCAAGGTCCTCTTTGCCTCCGCATCCGAAGATCTGATTCCCATGGCGATAGAGCGCATGCAGAAGCTTCTTCCCGAGCTTCCGTTGGTGGTGGTTTCGGAATTCCCGGTAGCGGGCGCCCGCTGGATCCGCTACCCGGTAGCGCGCGGATTTCGGGAAAACCTGGCGCTCTTCCGGTGGCATTTTCGCGACCATAACATACGTCTCTCGGCGGTGATTTTGCAGCCACACGTGCCCTACCGGCGGATGCGATTAATCGCCTTTCTGCTGAAGCCCCGAAGTTTTGTGGCGTTCAACGAGAATCTCGATCATTTCATGCTGCGGCCGCAATCGCTGCCCGCCATCGTCCGGCACGTACTTTGGCGGGTGCGGAACTTCTTCGTGTGGCAATTCTCGCCGCGCGGCGCCTGGTACGCCTTCCTGCAGGGTCTGGTTCATCCCCGTGCCATCCGGCGGACGTTTAGCGTAAGAAGTGCGCAGGTGGCGGGCCTGGTGCTAGCCTTGCTCAAGGCATCGCTACCCGCGCAACGCCGGGGGTTGCAGAAGGCTGAAACCCGCTCACCGGGCATCTCCGTTGTGATCCCCTCCCGCAATGGCAGGAGCCTGCTTGCCACACTGCTCCCGGACACCGTCGGTCAGATCAGCCGAATGCCCGGCGAGGTCATTGTGATTGACAACGGTTCGGACGATGGTACCGCCGATTTCCTGACGCATGCGTATCCCGAAATCGTGCTGCACTGCAATGCCAGCCCGCTGTCGTTTGCGCGCGCGGTCAACGCCGGCATTCGCATGTCGCGTTACTCCCATGTCTGCCTGCTCAACAACGACATGGTGATCTCGGAAGGCTTCTTTGACTCGCTGCTCTCCGCCTTCAACAACGTTCCCGACATTTTCTGCGCAACGGCACAGATCTTCTTCCCGGATGGCGCCCGGCGTGAGGAAACGGGCAAGTCAGTCCTGCCATTCGCCTCCGAGCGGCAGCCGTCCGACTTTCCGGTGCGCTTTGACCTTCCCTTCCCCGGAGAAGATCTGAGCTACGTTCCTTATGGAAGCGGCGGATGTTCACTGTTCGACGCGGCCAGGTTGCTGGCGCTCGGAGGAATGGACGAAGCCTATGAGCCTGCCTACGTCGAAGATCTCGACCTCGGATTCCGCGCCTGGCAGCAGGGTTGGCCTTCCGTCTTTGTTGCCGGCGCGCGCACGCTTCACAAACATCGGGCCACCACTTCCCGGTATTATTCGCGGGAATCTCTGGATCAATTTCTGGAAGTGAACTACCTGCGGTTTCTGGCCCGCACCGTCGCCGATCCAGGCATATTCCGGCGTCTGTGGGGCGAAGCCGTTCGTCGCCTCAGTTCCGCTCCGGCGGGCCTGGCAGCGCTCGGCGAGGCGCGCCACGCACCCTTCTGGTTTACCCGCCATTCTGCGACGGCACTCGGCGACCAGCACATCCTCGCTCTCTGCAGCGGCGCGGTTTCGGTGACGCCCGGCCGGCCGGCTCGCCATCGGCCAGCTCGCCAAAGGCCCGTGGTGCTGGTGGCTACTCCTCATTTGCCTTTTCCCCTGGCTCACGGTGGCGCGGTGCGGATGTTTAACCTGATGCGCCGTGCCGCGCAGGATTTCGACCAGGTGCTGGTTTCTTTCACCGCGGAACCGGACGAAGTTCCGGCGGAGTTGCGCGAACTTTGCTGCGAGGTGGTGCTGGTGAAACGCTCGGGCACGCACCTGGTGCCTTCTACCAGGCGGCCGGAGATCGTAGAGGAATACGATTCCCCCGCGTTTCATGCCGCGCTGCGTCAATCGGTCCACAAGTGGAAACCCGGCATCGTGCAGCTCGAATACACGCAGATGGCCCAGTATGCCGCCGATTGCACGCCCGCTAAAACCATTCTGGTGGAGCATGACGTCACCTTCGATCTCTATCGGCAACTCCTGTCGCAGGGTGACGATTGGGAACTGCGACGTCAACTTGCGCGCTGGATTCCCTTTGAAACCTCCGCCTGGAGCCAGGTCGACCGCGTAGTCACCATGTCGGAGAAAGATCGAGAGATGACGATTTCTCACGGACAATCTCCGGATCGAACGGTTTGCCTTCCGAACGGAGTCGACCTGCAGCGCTTCCGGCCGGCCGGGGACCTTACCGAGCCGCGTCGTCTGCTCTTCATTGGCTCCTTCGCTCACCTGCCCAACCTGCTCGCTGTTGAGTTCTTTCTGCGTGAGGTATGGCCGCGGCTCAGAACCTTCGGCGCAACACTGCACATTATTGCCGGAGCGCGAAGCCGGTATTATCTGAATCGCCATCAGGACCGAATCAAAATCGATCTTGCGCAGGCTGGTCTCGTCGTGGAAGACTTCGTCGCTGACGTCCGGCCGGCCTACGAACGCGCAACTCTCGTGGTGGCCCCGCTTCTCGCCTCCGCTGGAACGAATATCAAAATCATGGAAGCTATGGCCATGGGAAAGGCGATTGTGAGCACGCCGGCCGGTATTAACGGGCTCGACCTCGATTCCGGTAAAGATGTGATCCTGGCCGGCACGGGCGCCGCGATGTCGCAGGCAATCCTCGAATTGTTCGAGAATCCCGACAAGAGGCATTCCCTGGAAAGAGAGGCTCGGCGGACCGCGGAAAGCGGTTTTGACTGGGACGCGATCGCGCGCAAGCAGAAGCTTCTGTACGAAGAGATTATGCGCGATGACCGGCAGGTTCGGAAAACAGTGAGCCAGACCAGCGCACGCCCCTCGCGCTATTTCAGCGCCAGCCCGGCGAAGTACGGACCATCCGGCTCGGCGCCCTCCCAGTAAGAGGGGGGGACGAGTCGATACCTCGCTTTCCCGCGCTCGCTCGCCAATTAATCAAGACCCGGTCGTGATTGCGCGGCGAAATACGAGGCTATCGCGCACTCTATGCGCTGACTGGCTTGGCCGTCCCCATAGGGATTGTGAGCGCGGGCCATGCGTTGGTATTCCAAAGGCTCATCAAGGAGCCGCTCGGACTCGGCGACAATCCGGGCCACGTCAGTCCCGACCAGCTTCACCGTGCCGGCCTCGACTGCTTCCTGGCGCTCGGTCACCTCCCGCAGAACGAGCACCGGCTTGCCGAGAGACGGCGCCTCCTCCTGGATACCGCCTGAATCGGTCAGCAGAAAGTGCGCGCGACGCATCAAATCGACGAATGGAACGTAGTCGAGTGGTGGAAGAAGGTGGACATTCGGGTGGTTCGCGAGCATTCTCGTCGCGGTCGTCCGGACGTACGGATTGGCGTGGACCGGAAACACAAGGCAGACATCAGGCCGCTCCGCCAGGATACTTACAGCCTTGCAGATTCCTTCAAATCTGGCGCCGAAGCTCTCACGCCGGTGTACCGTCACGGGGATCAGCCGCCTGCGATTGTCCAGCCAGGGCCAGTCCGTCCCAACAAGACGACCCTCCAGCAATGCCCCTGAAACGTGGAGGAGCGCATCAATCACGGTATTCCCCGTCACAGCGATGCGCGAACGGGCAACACCTTCGCTGCACAGGTTAGCGAGTGCACGCTCAGTGGCTGCGAAGTGCAGCGCGGCAAGCCTGCTGGTGAGGACCCGGTTCATCTCTTCCGGGTAGGGCTGCGCGAGATCGCCCGTCCGCAGTCCTGCCTCGACATGCCCAACAGGAATGTGCTTGTAGAAGGCCGCAAGGGAGGCGCAGAGAGTTGTAGTCGTGTCGCCCTGGACGATCGCGAGATCCGGCTTCTCGACATCCAATACGGGCTCCAGGCCCGTGAGAATCCGGGAAGTCAACTGAAATAATGTTTGGGCAGGGCGCATCACGTCGAGATCCACATCGGGCGCGATCCCAAACGTGGCCAGCACCTGGTCGAGCATGTGCCGATGTTGAGCCGTGACACACACGCGCACGCAGTATTGCTCTGGAAAGCGCCGCAGATACAAGATCAACGGAGAAAGCTTGATGGCTTCCGGACGTGTCCCGAATACAACAAGAATCTTCCACATGTATGTTCAGTATGGCGGACTGTCGATAGTTCTCAGGTGACCGGGCAGGTCGCGCCGGAGAGAAGCGCGCGCCGGACGCCAGTACATCAGCTCTTGAATTCGCCCGAGAGCCGGCTGGCCAGCGGCCGAGTCTGCCCGGCGTATTTGTTGCCGGCTTTTTTCCAGTAAGGCATCGAGGAGGGCGAGGTCAACTGCTCGAACGTGAACGAGCAGATCCGCATGCCCGGATACAACGCCACCGGCATGCGCCCCAGGTTGCTCAGCTCCAGCGTGGCTTTCCCGGACCAGCCAGGATCGAACAGCCCGGCGGTGCCGTGCACGATGATTCCGATGCGGCCGAGGCTGGAGCGGCCCTCGAGGCGGCCCAGCACGTCGTCGTCGAGTTCGAGGCGCTCTTCGGTGATGGCCAGCACGAACTCGCGCGGCTGCAGGATGAACGGCTCGCCGGCCGGGACGATCACCGGCTCCATGAGATCTTCTATGGCGCGCTTCTCGCGGAGGTCGATGAAGGCGTGGCGGCTGTGCTGGAAGATGCTGAATTCGGCGCCCAGGCGGAAGTCCACCGAGCAGCTTCCGAACTGCTCCGGCGGCAGCTCGGGTGCGATTCTGATCTTCCCCTCGGCGAGGTAGCGGCGGATGTCCACGTCGGACAGGACCATACGCAATATGGTATCAATTCGGTGACGTACACCTCATTTCCGAATTGCGAGGTGGCTGTCAGTTTAATTCGGAAATGAGGTGTACGTCACCGATTTGGACTGCTCGCCGTCGCGTACAGCTTCTTCGGCATGCGCCCGGCCAGGTGCGCCAGGCGGCCGGCCTCCACCGCCAGTTTCATCGCGCGGGCCATCGCTTCGGCGTCCTCGGCGGCGGCGATCGCGGTGTTCATGAGGATGCCGTCGAAGCCCAGCTCCATGGCCACCACCGCGTCGGAGGCCGTGCCCACCCCGGCGTCGACAATCAGCGGCACGGCGGTGATCATCTCGCGCAGAATGCGCAGGCTGGTCATGTTCTGAATGCCCAGGCCCGACCCGATGGGCGCGGCCAGCGGCATGACCGCCGCCGCCCCGGCGTCGATCAGCTTGCGCGCGTTCACCAGATCGTCGTTGGTATAGGGCAGCACCACGAAGCCTTCTTTCACCAGCACGCGCGTGGCTTCCAGCAGGCCCTCGTTGTCGGGGAACAGCGTCTTCTCGTCGCCGATGACTTCCAGCTTCACCCAGTTCGACAGCCCGGCCTCGCGCCCCAGCCGCGCCGTGCGGATGGCGTCCTCGGCGGTATAGCAGGCCGCGGTATTGGGAAGAATGAACAGCTTCGAACGGTCGATGTAGTCGAGCAGCGATTCCTTTGTGCGATCGTTCAGGTTGACCCGGCGCACCGCCACCGTGACCACTTCGGCGCCCGACGCTTCATGGCATCGCGCCATTTCCGGAAAGCTGCGATACTTTCCCGTGCCCACGAACAGCCGCGAACGGAACTCGCGATCGGCGATGCGCAGAACGTCAGACATGCTGTCCATTGTAGCGTTCAGCGAAACGCGATCACGACGTCCAGAACGTGTTCGCCATCGCCGGGACGGAACGACACGGCCGCCTTCACCTTGCTTCCGCGGAGCTCTTTGAACAGGCCGTGCAGGAATTCGTAAGGATACTCGCCGTTCAGCGGCTGGCCCGAGCGCAGCGTCCACATCCGCTCGGCCCTGTCCTGCACATCTTCGGGCAGGCCGGTCATCTCGAGCCGGCCAAAGCAGTACAAGGGGCCCGGCGTGACGTGCACCACCACGTCCACCGTGCCCTCGCGACTGTGCAGGTTCCGTTCCACGCGCGACTTCTCATGCACGTAACCCTGCCGCTTCAGGACCCGCTCCATTGCCGAGACGCTCTCCAAAAACTGCTTCCAGTTCGCGCGCTCACCGATGTGGAATCCCGCGGCCTGCCGCATGTTCGCTTCAGGAAGGCCCGGGCCATCGAGCGTGACCGCGCTCAGCGTGTAGGTTCGGCCATCGATCACATGCGTTTCCACGGTCACGCGGCCGGAATCGTCGTCGCGCAGCTTAATGCGGTCGAACACCACGCCGAGGAAGCCGCGTTCCTCGTACAGAGGGCGCACATTGAGATCGAGCAACTGGCGGAAGCGCGATTCCGTGTATCCGCTGCCGGCTGCAATCGGCTCGAGAACCACCTCCAGATCGGCGGGCTTCAACGCGTAGGTGTCGGTGAACCGCACCCCGGCAATCGTTTTAAGATCCTCCGGTTCAAAGACAAGAGTGACGTGCGCTCTCCCCAATGCGCCATTGTTCACGCGCGCGACCACCTTTTGCGCCTGCCCGTGTTGCGCGGCATAGGCCTCGATGGCGTGAACATAACGGCTCTGCTCGACGTCGTTCGACGGGACCTGCCGGGTCAGCATCGGATCGACGGCGCGCAGCGCGTCCCACGCCGCGTTCTCGTCGATGCCGGGAAGGTCGATTCGCGCGGGCAGGCTGTCGGTGTCTTCGGCCAGCTCAAACCGGACCGCGTAGCCTTTCCGGTCCGGAGCGGGCTCATAATGGAACTGCACCGAGCGGAAAAAGCCGGTACCTTGGAGACGCTGGGCGGCCTCCCGCGGGACAGTTTCCCCGAAAGGCATGCCCGTGCGAAGGCCGCTTGCGCCGAGCAGCGCCTCCCGCGGATATCCGGCGCCCGCGAATTCGATTGTCTCGATGGGATATCCCGATTGCGCGCAAATTCGAAGGACAATTGCCGTAACCAGGATGAAATGGTAGGGAAACCCTCTGCGCGGGCACATGGAAAAAACCAGTATACTGCGGGACAGTATGGCACGCGGCGCCGCCGCGTTCGCCGGGTGCGCGACACAGAAAGGAGGATCTGGCAGTTTTCTTTTTTTGCCGCTATAATCCTAACGTATGTATACGTTAGGATTGGAGGTGCCCTTTGCCTGAGTCCCTCGCCACCCTCGAACAGCAGCGT